>Ga0308157_10000307_pt1 | contig 178784 bp, 159 predicted proteins | sample PhyBR1_FD_201035 | JGI IMG/M metagenome (GOLD analysis project Ga0308157, IMG submission 201035) | Phyllosphere microbial communities from UC Gill Tract Community Farm, Albany, California, United States - DLSLB.R1 | ecosystem: Host-associated > Plants > Phyllosphere > Unclassified | place... | reverse complement strand
TTGAACAGATTGTCTGGCTGCCGCCTGCTGCAGCTGTTGGTATTGCTTTAACAACAACGCTGTAAGTTGCTTGAGCATTTGTACATGGGCTGTTGCTCACCGTCATGGTCAAGGTAACTGTATTGCCGGCATCGCCAGCCGCCGCCGTATAAGTAGGCGTCAATGTAGTTCCGCCTGCAGTAATGCTTCCTGAACCATTATGCGTCCATGCTATTGTTCCGTTTGATGATGTCGCTCCGCTTACAGTCGCCGTTCCATTGGAACAGATTGTCTGGCTGCCGCCTGCTGCAGCTGTTGGTATTGCTTTAACAACAACGCTGTAAGTTGCTTGAGCATTTGTACATGGGCTGTTGCTCACCGTCATAGTCAAGGTGACTGTATTGCCCGCATCGCCAGCCGCTGCCGTATAAGTAGGAGTCAATGTAGTTCCGCCTGCAGTAATGCTTCCTGAACCATTGTGCGTCCATGCTATTGTTCCGTTTGATGATGTCGCCCCGCTTACCGTCGCTGTTCCATTTGAACAGATTGTCTGGCTGCCGCCTGCTGCAGCTGTTGGTATTGCTTTAACAACAACGCTGTAAGTTGCTTGAGCATTTGTACATGGGCTGTTGCTCACCGTCATAGTCAAGGTGACTGTATTGCCGGCATCGCCAGCCGCCGCCGTATAAGTAGGCGTCAATGTAGTTCCGCCTGCAGTAATGCTTCCTGAACCATTGTGCGTCCATGCTATTGTTCCGTTTGATGATGTCGCTCCGCTTACTGTCGCCGTTCCATTTGAACAGATTGTCTGGCTGCCGCCTGCTGCAGCTGTTGGTATTGCTTTAACAACAACGCTGTAAGTTGCTTGAGCATTTGTACATGGGCTGTTGCTCACCGTCATGGTCAAGGTGACTGTATTGCCCGCATCGCCAGCCGCTGCCGTATAAGTAGGAGTCAATGTAGTTCCGCCTGCAGTAATGCTTCCTGAACCATTGTGCGTCCATGCTATTGTTCCGTTTGATGATGTCGCCCCGCTTACTGTTGCCGTTCCATTTGAACAGATTGTCTGGCTGCCGCCTGCTGTCGCTGTTGGTATTCCTTTCACAACAACGCTATAAGTTGCTTGAGCTGGTGTTACACAAGGTCCATTTGATACTGTCATTGTTAGGGTAACTGTATTACCAGCATCGCCAACTGCAGCCGTATAAGTAGGCGTCAATGTAGTTCCGCCTGCAGTAATGCTTCCTGAACCATTGTGCGTCCATGCTATTGTTCCGTTTGATGATGTTGCGCCACTTACTATCGCTGTTCCATTTGAACAGATTGTTTGGTTGCCGCCTGCTGTAGCTGTTGGAGTTGGTACCGTAATAATTACTCTACCATTAGCTCCGGATTTTGAAGTACCACCTCCTTCACCTCTTCCACCGCCACCGCCACCAGGCAAAACTCCTGCAACAGCATCTGGATTACCGTCGGCTGCTCCACCGCCACCTCCAGCACCAGTACCAGTACCTCCAGCTGTTATAGCTGTAGTCGAACTACCTCCATTTGCGCCATCTGTACCTCCTGATCCATTAGTAGTGGCTGAACCACCTCCTCCTCCTCCGGCTTCATTGTTTCCTCCTGACGTACTCGCTCTTGCATTACCACCATTATACCCAGGAAAAGAAACTGTAATACTTCCACCTATAGCAGATGCTCCACCTCCGGCACCACCCGTTCTAGCATTTCCTGCAGAACCACCATTTGCAGCAATAGTACCCACAGAAGTACTACCTCCAGCTGTACCAACGCCTCCACCTGTACCAACTGTAATAACCAAATTTTGGCCAGCTGTCAGTGATGTAAGTGTTCCTTTTGTATAAGCACCACCGCCACCGCCACCTGCAGCATTTGTCCCACTAGCGCCACCGCCACCTGCTCCCCAGCATTCAACTTCTACAGTAGTAACTCCAGCTGGAACACTATAAGTATTTGATGAATCAAAAGTTGTAGACCCAGATGATATTGTTACTGCTCCTGTAGTTGCAGAACAGTTAGTAGAAGTAGTACTAGTAAATGTAAAAGTTGCACTTCCTGTAGCAACACCTGTTACAACTCCAGCATTTGTTACAGTTGCAACCGAGGTATTACTACTTGTCCATGTACCTCCAGATGTAGGAGATAAAGTCGTCGTAGATCCCGCGCAAATACTACTACTGCCGGTAATACTTACAGTTGGTGCGCTCGCTAATGTTATTATTGCAGAACCATTCATTGTTAAGGTACAACCAGTCGAAGAATTTGTAGCTACAACGGTGTAAGTTCCTGCTGTTTTTGTGCCAAAAGTAATCGCTGAACCAGTTCCAGCAACAGCTGTTCCCGAATTCACTCCACCTAATTTTAATTGATAACTGAATCCTGTAGTAGAACCATCTAAACCAACAGCAATACCTCCAGAACAATAAGATCCACTTCCTGTAACGTTATAACTAGGATTTGCATTGACATTTACAAATGTTGTTGAGCTTCGTGAACAACTTCCATTACTTGCAGTTACCGTAGCCTGCTGAATACCAGTGCTTGTAAATGTTACTGTTGGACTCTTACTAGTAGGATTAGAAAATACTGCTCCGCCAGTTCCAGTCCATGAATATGTTATACCCGAAGAAGCGACATTTTCAACATCCAAATTAACAGGTGTATTTGCACAGACAATTGCAGTTTTGAAAGTTCCTTTAGGCACTGTTGTTGCCACCGGAGCAACTTGACTTGTTGGAATTAAAACTATATTATCTATAATAGTACCTAATGTTTGGTTTCCATGCAAACTGTTATAAAATTCAACTGCTATCGAATTACTAGGGGCATTAAAAGTAAAACTACCCACCTGTGGAGTTGAACTTGTTGTAGTTAACTGAGTAAATGTAATAGTAGTTGCGCCACTTATTACTCTAAAATCAACAGCAACTGTTGCTGGGACTGAAGAATCTGGTCGTCGAGCATAAATAAAACTAACCGTATAAGAAGTCCCCGAAACAACGGATACTGTCTGCCTTAGCGATGCATCTTTATCTAATTCAGCAGTTGCATCTGAATTGCTAGTAGAAAAATAAGTGTTTTCTGGATTACTTTCAGCATAGGTTCCTTGTGCAGTCGCATTTGTCCAACCTGATGTTGCAGGTGAACTGCTAAAATCACCATTAGTAATTAAATTTGTACAAGTTTGCCCAGAAACGGAATTCACAAAAACAAAAAACATTCCCAAACAAAGCATCTTAAAACTAAGGCTAAAAGATCTTTCTTTAGAAGAATTAGAAAAATTAAAAAATAAAGAACGAACAAACAATAGTAGTTTTCGAGGCATAGGCGTGGTATTAGATTTGTTTTGGCTTTAAAAGAAAATAAAAACGTGCTGTTTTATTTACAGCAAAACTTTAATTTTGGCTTTTAAATTTTAATTTTTTTAAGTTAAAACACTGTTTTTCAAAGTGGTTAAAACTCATGATATTTATCGTACAAAAATATTATAATTCCGCACACACACAACATTTTAAGCAATTTCTTTTTTAGAAAAAACGCAACAAACTGCAAAAATTTAACACCAAAATGACTATTTTTAGCACTTATAGTTAAAAAGAAAGAAAAAACTCATGAATTCAGTTTACACAATAAAGGAAGCTTTACAGAAATTAGAACACTTTTGTGCCTATCAAGAGCGGTGTCACGACGAGGTAATTTCAAAATTAGAAAGCTTCAAAATGACAAGTGATGAAATTGATTTTATTGTAGTAAAATTGATTGAAGACAACTTTCTGAATGAAACTCGTTTTGCTTGCAGTTTTGCTCGTGGCAAACATAGAATGAAACAGTGGGGAAAAATCAGAATTACAAATGAACTTAAAGCCAGACATATTTCATCAGTAAATATAACATTGGCATTGAAAGAAATTTCACCAGAAGAATACGAAAATACTTTTAATGATCTTGCAGAAAAATGCTGGAATAGCATTCAAGAAAAAAATGTTCTCAAGAAAAGAAAAAAGTGCTGCGACTATCTTCTTCGTCGAGGCTACGAAAGCAATTTTGTTTATGAAAAAGTAAAAATGATGGAGCTAGAATAAGCTTCATTTTTTTTGAAAACATCCTTCCTAAAATCACTTAAAAACAACATTAAAACATCAGAAAATACTTTAATGTTAAAATCTTAATTTATTACGAATTCCAAAGCTTATCTCGCCTTTTTAGAATAAATTTTCCAAAAAATCATAAATTTTATGTTAATTTTTACGATTTTTCCTATATTAAATTTAGTGGATTTATAAGAATTTCCATAAAAAGACAATTTTAAACATGCATTTCAACGAGTAATTTTAACACTTCATCGATTATTCGGCTATTCCAAAACCAACCTTATTTGAAACTCGTAGATGTCTATATCTTTGTTTGGTTAAATCCTATGCCAGCATAACATCCTGATTAAAACCACTTAACATGACTACTTGGTTTCATTTTGGATGCAATTTTCAATTAAAAAACGGGTATAGGAACGTTAAACAAAACGACAGTTTTTTTTAAAATTTAAATGCCACGATTTATATGATTAGAAAACTACTTTTAAGTGTTTTATTTTTTCTATTGTCTTTTTTTTCTTTTGGAAAAAATACACCAGCTCTCAACATCAACACAATTAGAGCCAATGAATTTTCGAACAAAATTTCCATTGTCGCAAGTACGATAACCAGTACAAGCACTGGAGGAAATTGGAACAGTACAAGTTCATGGGTTGGTGGCGTAGTTCCCTCAGCAACAGATGATGTTGTAATTGCCAGTGGAGCAACAATAACCAGCACCGGAACCATTAATGCTAAAACTTTGACAATCGATGGTACTTTTATCGTATCTGGCACGGTAACGCTTAACTCAATTACGCAATTGACAATTAACGGTTTACTTACTTTTGCAGACAACAATAGTAATATACATCTGCCATCTGGCACAGCCGTAAAAGTTAATTCTCCAGGAAAAGTTGATAATAGTGTAGGTTGTTCAAACAATGTTGCTATTTATATCGGAACTATAAAAATCGCTGCCTGTACAGGAAATGGTGGCGGTACAGTATATAGTTTTTCTGAGTTTAATAGTGGTGGCGGAACAATGAATGCAATTGCAAATTCAAATTCGCCAGTTTGTCAAAATGGAACGATTAATCTAACCGGTTCTTACTCAGGCTCAGCAGGAACAAAAACTTCAGGAGGTGCAGCAGGCGTAAATTATTCTTGGAGCATGAAAGCGCCTGATGGAACCATAACTACAAGTAATTCACAAAATTATAGTTTGACTGCAAGTCAGACAGGTAGCTATACGGCAATCTTAACCTGTACAACATACTACGGAAACGATTTATATACAAGTACAAGCACAATTACTGTAGCAGTAAGTCAAGCTTTTAGTCTTACTTCAGTAACTGCTGTAAAATGTACTTCTTCAAGTACACCTATTATTACCTTAAATTCAACCGCATCTGGTTTACCAACTGGAACCTACACTGTAACCTATAACACAACTAATCCATCCGCAACAGCCAAAACAGCAACAATGACTGTTAGTACAGCTGGAAGTGGAAGTTTTACATCTACAGATTTAACGACAGTTAATTCTAGCACTATAACTATTACAAATTTGGCAAGCGGCTCAAGCGGCAACTCATGTAGTAATGCAATTTCAAGCGGCAATACAGCAACTTTACAAACACCTCCTTCACCACAATCTGGATATTTAGCTTATGTTGCTCCAGCTTGCTTTAATTCTCCAATTACAATCAACTTAACAGGAACTATTGTAGGAGCAGTTGTTAGATGGGAAAAAAGATTAAGTCCATCGACTACGTGGACAACTATTGCAAACACAACCAATTCATACACAGAAACACCTGCAACTGCAGGAACTTGGGAATATAGAGTAATGGTTGGGGATGTGAACTGTGGGACCGTTTATACAGGTGTTCTACAAGTCGAAATACGACCACAAGTAACTGTAACACTTAATTCGACCAACTCTCCAGTTTGTAAAAATGGTGTAAGTAGCACTTTAACTTATAGCGCTACGACCGGCTCTCCAAATGGATATGAATTACTTTTTGACAGCGCCGCTAAGTCTGCTGGCTTTGGAGATCAGGGTGGATCCTTTACTGCTGGTTCAGGCACAATTGCCATAAATGTTCCTTATGGCGTAGCCGTTGGCACCTATAATGCAACTGTTAGAGTATTTATTTATTCTACATCTTGCACGAGCGTAACCTATCCTGTAACTGTCACTGTATCTGCTCAAATAGCATCAGTATCAATAGCACCAACCGCGACCCAAAACTTTTGCACATCAGGAAATGTTTTAACTGTTACTGAATCAGGAGGCACAATAACCTCTAGACAATGGGGCAAAAGATCTGTTTCAGGAGGTACAATAACTCCAATTTCGGGTGCTACAGGAAATACATATCTACCAACTAGTTCCGATTTAACAACAGGAACTTGGTATCTCGTATGTACATCATCAAATGGAGGTTGTATTGTAACTTCAAATGAAGTAATAGTAAATATTGGAAATATAGTTGGAAACGCGTCATCAACTCCTACACTATGTGTCGGCACTCCCCTATCACCGGCTATAACTCATACCACAATAAATGCAACTGGAATAAACAGCGCTGGTATTACTGGTTTGCCATCAGGAGTTACTGCATCATGGAATGCAAATACTATAACAATCAGTGGAACACCATCCGCAACGGGGACTTTTAACTATAGTATTCCTTTGACTGGCTGTGGAAATGCAGTAAATGCTACCGGAACAATTACAGTAACAACATTATCAACAGCACCAACTGGCGCAACAGGAAATACTACTATTTGTAACGGAGCAAGCACTACACTTACTGTAACGGGAGGATCTCTCGGAACGGGGGCAACGACACAATGGTATACAGGATCATGTGGAGGGACTCTCGCAGGAACTGGAAATAGTATCACAGTGTCTCCCACAACAAACACTACTTACTATGTACGATATAGCGGAAGTTGCAATACAACTTCTTGTGCAACCGTGGTTGTTACGGTAACACCTACAAATACAGCAACTTCATCATCAAACCCTAGTGTTTGTGTTGGTGTACCTATGACATCTATAACACACACTACAACTGGAGCAACTGGAATTGGAACACCAACAAATCTACCTCCTGGACTGACAGCCTCTTGGTTATCTAATACTATAACAATTGGAGGGACGCCAAATACGCCTGGAAACTATTCATATAGTATTCCATTAAATGGTGGTTGCGGTTCAGTAAGTGCAACCGGAACAATAACGGTAAATGCTAATCAAACGGTATCAAATGCTTCATCAAGCCCAAGTATTTGCATTAACTCAACTATGCCTTCAGTAACTCATACTACAACAGGTGCTACAGGAATATCTAACAATGCAGTATCAGGTGCAAATGGTTTGCCTGCAGGAGTTTCGGCATCATGGTCATCTAACACAATAACAATCAGTGGAATACCTACAACTTCAGGAACTTTTGACTATAGCATACCATTAACTGGTGGCTGTGGAAGCGCAAATGCAACCGGAAGGATTACAGTAAATCCAGCTAATACAGTAGCTTTAACTTCTGCAACAGGAACTGACGCTCAAAGCATTTGCAAAGGTAGCGCCATAACAGCAATAAGATATGCTACCACAGGAGCCACTGGAGCAGACGTAACAGGATTACCTGCAGGAGTTACGGGAACTTGGGCATCAAATGTTTTAACTATAACAGGAACTCCTACAACTACGACAGGAGGTACATTTAATTACACCGTGACCTTGTTAAACGGATGTGGAAACGTTACAACAACAGGAACGATTACTGTAGCGGTCCCTAACAGAGGACAAGTACATGGTGGAAAACACATCTGCCTTGGAGATGACAGCCCACAATTATACATGGGAACTTTTAGTGGTACTATTATAAAATGGCAATATAGTGATGACCCGGCAGAATCTAGTGGAAGCTGGATCGACATACCAAATACTGCAAATTTAACTACTTATCAACCCGCAAAATTAACAGCACTTAGAACCTTCAGAACGGTAGTACAAAACGGAACATGCCCAGCAGAAACAGCAGTTCAAACCAGAATTGATATCGATATAAGACCAACATTTACAGTCTCACCTTCAGCAATAAGTTGCCCAAATACGGATGTAACCTATACCACTCAATCTGGACAAGGCAATTATAGATGGACTGTACCTGGTACTTTAGGAACCGATTATACTATAACTTCCGGAGGAGTTTCAACATCTAGTAGTACCGTAACTTTAAAATGGTTAACAGCTGGTTCAAAAACGGTTACAGTTACCTATTCAAATGCTTGTTCTAATAATCCTGTGGCTAGTTCAACTACTACTATTAATACATATAGTGTTTCTTCTGGTCCAGTAAATTTATCGGTTTGTATTAATACCCCAATAAATTCATTTTCTCATACTTTACAAGGTTATGATGGTATTGGAACAGGCTCATTTAATTTACCTTCTGGATTGAACGTAAATTATGACAGTACAAATAAATTAATAACAATTAGCGGTACTCCAACTAGTACAGGGTCTTTCGATTATTCTATTCCCTTGACTGTTACTGGCTGCTCAATATCTGGCGAAGCAAAAGGAACAATCGTTGTTAACGCACTTCCAGCAACTCCGTCAGCAAGTGTAACCACACAACCAACCTGCTCTGGAACAAAAGGAACAATTACAATAACTGCAACTGCTGGATATACTTACAGCATTGACGGAACAAACTATTACAATCAAACTGTATTTAGTTCTCTTGATCCAGGGAATTATACCGTAACAGCTAAAAATGCATCTGGATGTATTTCATCATCAGGAACATTATTGCAAGTAAACACTCCTGCGTCAAAAACCTGGACTGGAACAACTAGTGCCGACTGGAACGTTGCTTCAAACTGGAATCCAGCTGCAATTCCAACTTCATCAGACTGTGTTATTATCCCAGCGGGAGTTATAAATAATCCGGTCATTTCGGGAACAAATGGAAATTTCTATGCTTACACATTAACTGTAAATGACCAAGGAAATTTAACCGTTAAAAGTGGCAACACCCTTAGAGTTACAAGTTCAGTAAATGTATTATCATCAGCAACAACAGCTGGTACATTGTTTTTTGAAAGCACTTCTAGTTTAATACAAACTGACACTAATCCAAATATCAATACGGGTAAAATCAAATACCAACGCACAAGCCTTCCGATCCGTCTTGCCGATTACATTTATTGGTCATCACCTGTTCAAGGGCAGACTTTAGCTGGTGTCTCTCCTCAAACTTCAGGCGACAAATATTTTAGCTATGACGGAAGCAAATGGGTTGGCACAGATAAAACAAGTGTAATGACTGTCGGCAAAGGATACATCATTCGTGGTCCGCAGACCTATTCGAATACAACAAGAACAGCTTATACGGCAACTTTCTCTGGAGTGCCTAATAACGGGAATTTGACAGGAGAAACTGTAGCCGCAAACAAGTTTTATTTAGTTGGAAACCCTTATCCTTCGGCATTGGATGCTGATACGTTCATCTCAGACAATTTCTCAATCTTAGAAGGAACCTTGTATTTCTGGACGCATAATACTCCAGTAGTATTAGGAGGTGCTTATCAATATTCTACGGATGATTATGCAAGTTACAACCTAAGCGGAAGTGTTAAGACTTCTAAGGAGGCTGCTTCAGGAACAAATGCTACAGGAAACAACAATGAAAAACCAAGCGGCAAAATTGGAGCAGGCCAATCGTTCTTTGCAGGTACAAAAGCTGCTGGTACAATTGTATTCAACAACGATATGCGAGGTGGAGCTGCTGACAACACACAATTCTTTAAACCAGGAAAAAATTCTAAAACTGGCGCTCTTGAAAAAAATCGTGTTTGGCTGAATATGGAAAATAGCACAGGCGCATTCAAACAGTTGTTAGTTGGATATATTGAAGGCGCAAGCAATTCATATGAAAGCGGATTTGATGGTGTAAGTTTTGACGGAAATAAATATCTTGATTTTTACAGTATTAATGATGGCAGCAATTTAGTAATTCAAGGTCGTGCTCTTCCGTTTACAGACACTGATACGGTTCCATTAGGTTACCGAACTACTATTGCAGATGACTTTACCATCTCAATCGATGAAACTGATGGAAGCATGACTACCCAAAAAATCTATCTAGAAGATAAGACAACAGGTACAATTCATGACTTAACGCAAAGCAATTATACCTTTACAACTACAGCGGGAACTTTCGCTAATCGTTTTGTACTTCGTTACACTAATAAATCTTTAGGAACTGGAGATTTCGAAAACATCGAAAATGGAGTGCTAATTTCTGTAAAAGATAAAATAGTGAAAGTGATTTCATCTAAAGAAAACTTGAAAGAAGTAAATGTTTATGACATTTCAGGAAAACTGCTTTACACGAAAACAAAAGTAAGTTCAAATGAATTACAGCTTTCAAACTTACAATCAAGCAACCAAGTCTTAATTGTAAAAGTGACCTTAGAAAATGATTTCACTGTTTCGAAAAAGGTTATTTTCAATTAATTTCTTATCGAAAAATCTCAAAATCCGACAGCAAAAGCTGTCGGATTTTTACATATAATAACTACACAAAATACATTCTAGCAAAAACTCAGAGTCTTTAAAACCTACTAAAGATTTCGTTTTATTTTAAAAGCCAAAACAAAACCGCCCCCAAATTGTATGAGCCCAAAAATACTTTTATCTGCTCGTTTTCTTTTTTCAAAAAGAACGACTCTCTTTTTTCTATTCGCTACATTTCAAATAAATGCCCAAAGTGATGTCACCAGAATTTACACGGACTGGAACGGTTATTGGACCTCCAACAAAGCAACACTTGCAGGAAATCAACCAGACGATACTAATAATTTATTAGCCTTTACATGGAAAAATACAACTTATTCTACTGGAGTAAACAATAGTATACTTGATTCAAAAGGCGTAGTATACAATGCTCAAAAATTTAGAGCCTTAAAAATTCAATCTTTAGCATCAGGCACTTCCACGTACTTTTTACAGGGTTCAATGATTGATGGATTACCAACTACTGCCAAACTTGTACCTTCAATATCAGGATCAAATGCTACGGGTGCTGAACTTGCGTCAAGACTTACCGATGGCAGCTATGGCTTATCACTTGGAACTGGTATTGCAAACATTGCCACAGGTAAAGCTGAATTTAAAATTGGAACAAACAATCTAAATTTGAGTGGACTTAACGATGGTTTTCCTGACTTAATTGTGACTCAGGTAGCCGACCCTGGAGGATCTGCATCGGCCGATCTCTTTAAATTTGTAGATGCCGCAGGAAACACGGTAGGAACAGAGATATCATTTTTATTTAGCCCTGTTCAGGTAGTAGGTACATATAGCCTCGATCTTTTTAAAGTGGATGGAACTCCTAGTGCTTTTCCTGTGGCTTCAACACGAGATATTCGAATATTAGGAATAGAAACTAGTTCTTTTGGAATAACAGCTGCCAATGCTGCTCAAGTTGATCGATTTGTAGTTACTTTCTCTGGTAGTTCTGATTGTGCTTTTATTGCTTTCAATAGAAATTCACTAAAAATAGCAGAATTAACCTTGGTAAAAAAAGCAACACTTTCCAATTGTGGCAAGCTCGGCGATGTAATAAATTACTCTTTTGAAGTCACTAATACCGGAGAAGTTCCAATAACAGATATAAATGTTACAGATCCTGCATCAAGCACTGTAATAACAGGTAATCCAATTGCATCAATAGCCCCTGGAGCAACAGTTACTTTAACTGGTACACACACTATTACTGCTGCAGATGTTACACTCGGAAAAGTTATCAATAACGTTAAAGTTACAGGAACTGACCCTTCATTAAACACAGTTGAGGATCTATCTGTACCGCTAACTACAATTTTGTTAACACCACCATCCATTGGAACGATAACCAACATTACTTGTTCAAATTCAGGAACAGTTGTTTTAAATGATTTACCGGCCACCGGAACATGGACATTGGAAAGAAGCCCAGCTGCCGCACCTATTTACGGAACAGGTACTTCTACTACTATTTCAAATTTAGCTGTTGGAACTTATACTTTTAGAGTTACAAATAGTACTGGTTGCAAATCTCCTGTTAGTGGAGATGTAAAAATTACAAACCAGTCTTCTACAACTTGGAACGGCTCAACATGGTCTAACGGCGATCCAAATGCAACAAAAAATGTTGTTTTTTCTGGTCCGTACACGATTTCGGCAGACTTAGAAGCATGTTCTTGCACCATCAATTCAGGAGTTAATCTCACTGTTCCATCCGGAAAAACATTAAAGATTCTTAATGCACTTAACGTATCATCAACTGGATCTTTAAAATTTGAAAATAATTCTAGCTTATTGCAAACCAATACAGCTGCAAATATCAATACGGGCAAAATTAGCTACCAACGAACAAGCCTTCCTATCCGTCTTGCCGATTACATTTATTGGTCATCACCTGTTCAAGGGCAGACTTTAGCTGGAGTCTCTCCTCAAACTTCCGGTGACAAATATTTTAGCTATGACGGAAGCAAATGGGTTGGCACAGATAAAACAAGTGTAATGACTGTCGGCAAAGGATACATCATTCGTGGTCCGCAGACCTATTCGAATACAACAAGAACAGCTTATACGGCAACTTTCTCCGGAGTGCCTAATAACGGGAATTTGACAGGAGAAACTGTAGCCGCAAACAAGTTTTATTTAGTTGGAAATCCTTATCCTTCGGCATTGGATGCTGACACGTTCATCAGAGACAATTTCTCAATCTTAGAAGGAACACTATATTTCTGGACTCATAACACCCCGGTGGTTTTAGGAGGCGCTTACCAATATTCTACAGATGATTACGCAAGTTATAACCTAAGCGGAAGTGTTAAGACTTCTAAGGAGGCTGCTTCAGGAACAAATGCTACAGGAAACAACAATGAAAAACCAAGCGGCAAAATTGGAGCTGGCCAATCATTTTTTGCAGGTACAAAAGCTGCTGGTACAATTGTATTCAACAACGATATGCGAGGTGGAGCTGCTGACAACACACAATTCTTTAAACCAGGAAAAACTTCTAAAACAGGAGCTCTTGAAAAAAATCGTGTTTGGCTGAATATGGAAAATAGCACAGGCGCATTCAAACAGTTATTAGTTGGATATATTGAAGGCGCAAGCAATTCATATGAAAGCGGATTTGATGGTGTAAGTTTTGACGGAAATAAATATCTTGATTTTTACAGCGTTAACAACGGAAGCAATCTAGTAATTCAGGGAAGAGCTCTTCCATTTATGGATACTGATACCGTTCCATTAGGATACCGAACTACTATTGCAGATGACTTTACCATCTCAATTGATGAAACTGATGGAAGCATGACTACTCAGAAGATCTATCTAGAAGATAAGGCAACAGGTACAATTCATGACTTAACGCAAAGCAATTACACTTTTACAACTACAGCGGGAACTTTCGCTGATCGTTTTGTGCTTCGCTATACCAATAAATCTTTAGCAACTGGGGATTTCGAAAACATCGAAGACGGAGTGCTAATTTCTATAAAAGATAAAATAGTGAAAGTGATTTCATCTAAAGAAAACTTGAAAGAAGTAAATGTTTATGACATTTCAGGAAGACTGCTTTACACTAAAACAAAAGTAAGTTCAACTGAATTACAGCTTTCAAACTTACAATCAAGCAACCAAGTCTTAATTGTAAAAGTGACCTTAGAAAATGATTTCACTGTTTCGAAAAAGGTTATTTTTCAATAATCATATTAATATTTCATAAAAAAATCCAGTCTGTTTTAGACTGGATTTTTTTTTATTTCTAAAAAACGTTGTTATCTCTTTTCAACCAAAACACTAACTGCATTTCCACCAAAACCAACTGCATTTACTAATACCTTTTTAATAGGCTTTGTTTGATTCTGTTTTTGTCCAAACGGAACTCCAATAAAAGTATTATGTTCCATCATCAAAAGTGCCAACTCTAAACTCAAAATTCCAGAAGCACCAAACGTATGCCCGATTTTCCATTTATTAGTCGTTAATAATGGTATATGAGACCCAAATACTTTCTCGATTGCACGAAGTTCTGTCAAATCGCCTTTTATCGTTCCTGGGGCATGCATTACGATTGCATCAATGTTTTTGATATCTTCATTTTCCAAAGCCATTTTCATTGATTTTTGAAAACAAGTTGCCTCGGCCGAAATCGAAATATTATGTTCTAAAACTTCGGTTGCATAGCCAACACCCGTTACATAAGCAATTGCATTCTCTGTTTCACCAGCTTCTAAACAACAAACAGCAGCACCTTCACCCAAAATCATGGTATTTTGTGTTTTCTCAAAATCAAAAGCTAGATTTGGCCAAGCTTCTTGATTCTGATCAATGCGTGAATAGATCTTTAAAGCTCTCATTTGAGCAATTGTAAAATCGGTCAACGGCGCTTCACTTCCTCCCACCAAAAACTTATCCGACATTCCCGATTTTAGCCAAGCAACGCCATTTAATAAAGCATGAAGCGCTGTTGAACAGGTTATCGAATGCGAAATTTCGGGACCTGTGCTCTGCAAATCATGAGCAATCCAAGATGAAATATTTCCTAAAGTTGTTGTTGGAGAAGCTAAAGTCTGCGCTTTTCCAGTATCGATATATTCTTTAAAGTGTTTTTCGAATAAATCTGTTGCTCCTCTCGAAGATCCAATATTTATTCCAAAAACATCATCTGAATTCCAACCTGCTTGCTGAACTGCCTTTCGAGAAGCTGCCAAAGCAAATAATACAGAATCATCCAAAAACTTATATTTAGCATCAGATTCTCTTATCTCAGCAACAATTCGTTTTGATTCGTCGCTAAGCGGAGCTGTTGATGTTTCTTGCTGATCCAAAAATTGTTTTGAAAAACAATGATTATTATTGAGATAATTTGCCCAAACTTCGTCAACACTATTTCCTAAAGGCGAAATAGATGAAAAAGCGGTTATGGAGATTTTCTTATTCAATGTTGTGGTTTTTGAACCACAAAGTTCGCTAATGTTTTGCTTAAATCAAACCATATAAGTGATATAAGTAAATTTAAGCATAGTTCTAAAATGAACTTATATTACTTATATGGTAAAAATTATTTACACCATCTCGATGGCTTCTTCAATCGTTTTATAAACTTTATTTAGTTGGTCGTCAGTCATTATATACGGTGGCAAAATGTAAACGATATTTCCAACCGGTCTTAAAACCACTCCGTTTTCAATGAAGAAATTATATAACTTAGTACGCATTGAACCATAATAACTTTCCTCTGAATTTGATTTTATCTCCACGGCAAAAATAACTCCCAATGTTCTAGCCGTCGCTACTTTTGGATGATTTTCAATTTTCTTCTGAAATTCTAAATGACTACTATTAATTCTTTGAATATTCATTTGCATTTCATCTGTTTCTAATAATTCCATACTTGCCAACGCCGCCGCGCAACCTGTTGGATTTGCCGTAAAAGTATGTCCGTGAAACAGCGCTTTATTAATATCATCATCATAAAAAGCATCAAAAACTTCTTGCGTAAAAGTTGTAATCGCCATCGGAATTGTTCCTCCAGTTAATGCTTTTGATAAACAAATCATATCTGGATCGGCATTTACATAATCCATTGCGAAGGTTTTTCCAGTTTTACCAAAACCAGTCATAACTTCATCGGCAATCGTTAAAACCTTCTTTTCTTTACAAATTTCAATGAGTTTTTGTAATGCTTCTGGTTCATACATTACCATTCCCGCCGCACCTTGTACTAACGGTTCAAAAATAAATCCGGCACATTTATGGTTTTGGATTGCATTTTTTAACGCTTCAAAACTTGCCTCTTCTTGCCCTTTTAGTGGAACCGGAATTCGGACTACATCAATAAACATTCCTTGAAAAGCCTGCGTATAAAATGATATTCCGCTTGCCGCCATTGCAGCAAAAGTATCTCCATGAAAAGCATTTTCAAAAGCGATAATCGTTGTGCGTTTTTCACCTTTATTAAAAAAATACTGCAATGCGACTTTTATTGCTACTTCAACTGCTGTTGAACCATTGTCTGAGAAAAAGATTTTTTGCTGATTCTTTGGCAGAATTTCCATTAACTTTTCTGCTACTTTGATTGCCGGTTCGTGCGTGAATCCGCCAAATAAAACATGTTCTAAAGTCGTCAATTGTTTGTAAATCGCATCGGCAATAAATTTATTACTGTGCCCAAACGGATTTACCCACCAAGATGCAATCGCATCTATGTATTCTTTATTGTTTTCGTCCCAAAGCAATGCGCCTTCTCCTCTAGCTATTGCAATCGGAGTTTGAGAAGTTTTGTGTTGTGTATAAGGATGCCAAAGATATTGGCCGTCTTTTTCTTGTAAAGTCATTTTGTGAAATGTTTTCTGTTAGATGTGAAATGAAATCATTTGATTTTTTACAAAACACATTTTACATTTTTAATAAATTTTCTCGGAACAAATCGGCGTATTCTTTAATTACGTTTTGGTCGAAATACGGTTCTTCATCAATTCTCCCAATGCATTTTATTCCGGTTTTATTCAGAATCAAACTTTCTGTCGGCTTGTTTTCGCTTCCGCTAAAGATAATTCCGTCCACTTGAAAACCTTTATTCTGAATCGCTTCAATCGTCAACAAAGTATGATTGATACTTCCCAAATAATGTCTTGAAACTACAATTATTTTATAATCTTGTTGAATTAAATCCGCAATAGTATCTTTTTCATTTAACGGAACAAAAATGCCACCTGCACCTTCAATAACCAAATGGTTTTCTGTTTTAGGCTCTTGAATTTCTTTTAAATCAATTTGGATTCCATCTATTTCAGCAGCCAAATGTGGACTTGCTGGTGTATTTAACTCATAAGCATTCGGGAAAAATTGAGATTTTGAATTTGATATTTTAGATTTCACTTTGTGCGTATCACTAAAATCTAAATCTCCGGCCTGTACCGGTTTCCAATAATCAGCTTCTAAAGCTTCAACCACAATTGTAGAAGCTACAGTTTTGCCAACATCAGTTGAAATTCCTGTTATAAATATTTTCATAAATTATTGTTTCGCAAGATTCACCAAGAAGACACAAAGCAACACAAAGAAAAATATTTTGCGAATCTCTGTGCCTTCTTCGTGAATCTCTGAGTGATATTCTTCACAAAAATACCAATAAAAACAAAGCCCATCAATTATGATGGGCTTGTTCTTTATTCTTCCTTTAATTCGTCAATTACTTTTTTGATTTCTTTGGCATATCTTCCATAAGAATAGTGAACCGTCCATTCCATTGCCAGCCCCATAAATAAAATAGAAGTTGCAATACCTGCAAAAACACTTATGAGCTGCCTACTAGTAAAGTTATCAACATCAAAACCTGGATGTTGTGAAATTTTATTGTACCAAACACCAATTATAAACAGCACCATAAATGGAGTTAAAGCAAATCCGAAAGTTTTATACAACTCCATATTAAGCCTTATATCAAAGTACGTTTCATATAAACTGTCTTTTGTTTTCAAAGCAATCTTATTCAATCTCTTATAAAAGAAATAAAGTTTGAGCAAATAATAAACGGACACAGCAAAAATTATACTGAAAAGCAAATAAAAAGGCAAAATCCATTTTTCAGGAAATTGAAAAATATAAGGGCTTAACCCAATAAATAATACAGCAATCGTCTGCCCTATAAGTTCATTTCTCAGATTCTTTCTAATCTTGTCCAAAGGCGTATTAGCCGATTGTATTTTTTCTAAATTATCTGGAAGAACTACATTGTCAGTCTTTTCGCTGTTCCATGCGTTTTGTATATCGTTAAAATCCATATCCTTGATTTTTAATTATCTCTTTTAATTTTTCTTTTGCTCTGTTTAATTTCACTCTGGCATTTCCTTCGGAGATACCTAAATTCTCTCCTATTTCTTTATGAGAAAAACCTTCTAACTGATAAAAAATAATAGCTTTATCAATCTTTTCGAGTTTTTGCACTGCTTTATAAAAATGGTCTAGCTGACTTTCTTTTATATGTGAATCGCCTTCATCGTCTTTAATATTTTCTGAAGCGATTTCGTATTTGTCTACCTTTCGCTTTTCTTTTCTTAGGAAAACGATTGCTGTATTTACTGCCACCCGATACATCCAGGTCGAAAACTGGCTTTCGTTTCTAAATGTTTCATACGATTTCCAAAGCTGACAGACAATTTCCTGAAATAAATCCTGCTGATCATCATAATTATCCATGTACATTTTCGAGACTTTGTACAGAATTCCTTTATGACTTTCTATCCGATTTAAAAACTCTTGTTCTTTCTCTTTCAAAATAGTTTTAGTTCATTACTGGTTTTACAATATATCCTGCTTTTCTTAATAAATTAATCACTCCAAATTCTCCTCCCAAATGTCCTGAACCAACTGCAAAAAATACGCTTTCATTTTTCATCATTTGAGGTATTTCCTTCACCCAATTCGAGTTTCTTCCATCCAACATCAATTTTCTTGTGGCTTCATTCATAAATTTTTTATCCGTTACAAGATTGAATAAAAGATCCACATTTTCTGCCTTATATGCTGCAACTAATTTAGTTGTTTCTTCTGGATTTGATTCGCCCAACATATCAATCATTTCATCATTTGAATAGGCATCCCCAAAAACTTCCAGTTGCGACTTTACCGTTTCTAATCCGCCAATAACAATATTTCTTTTTTTAGCCATTTCAATAAATTCCATTTCATAAAGCTTGAGGTCTGTACAACCAAAAGTTTTCATTGAAATTAAACTCATTACGGTCACTAAACTAAAATTATCGACTTGCTGTACCGACATTCCGGTTGTACTTTTCAAAATCCCATCTAATTTAGACAATTGCTCCGGCTTTAATAATTTGCTTAAAGGTTCTTTTCCCATAGCCATTTTTTGCATGTTTGTCGCTTCTACCGGATCTGCAAAATTGATTTCGAGCACTAATTTGTTAGATGCATTAATTGCTTTTTTTGCTTTTTCAGAAAGAAAATAATCTGGCGTGCAAATCATATGAATCGTTCCATATACATAAGAAGGTTTTTCCAAACCGTTTCCTGAAATTTCCCATAAAAGTGAGTTTTCAAGTTTTGGAGATTTTGTTTGTGCTTGCGCAGATGAACTAAAAACAAATACGATAATTACTATTACTGCTTTGATTAAATTTTTCATGATTTTGATTGATTAAAGTTGATTGATGATTGATTTGATTAATTATTTGATTGACTGATAATGATTTGATTGATGATTGACGTCCATTTATTTTTTACTGTATTTTTTTCGTCGCCATGAAGCAATCGATACAATAAATAGACAGATCATTGTTAGAAGCATACTATCGTTTGGTTTATCAAAAATAAATTGCTTTGTCAAAGCATATCCAAGCCCCAAAGAAGTTAAAAAGATAAATAAGAAATCTGATATTGATTTGCTAACTGAAGTTGATTGTGTTTTCATAATTGTTTTAGTTTATTTGATTACGGCTCGTAAGTGACCAAACAATCAAAACGTTACAAAAAAAATTAAACTTTTTTTAAAAAGTGAGGAAATACAATGCTTTAGAGAATAAAAAAAGCCCACAGATCGAACTGATCAAACAGGTTTTCACAGATTATTTGTATTTTGTTTCCTATTATTTGTGTAGATAATTCGCTTAAATTCTGGTGTTTCTCCAAAATTCAATAACAACCCAACTTGAATTTGAGTTGATTTTAGATAATTCATTAATTGGGCAATATGCGAACTTGATACACATTCGCATGCTTTAAGTTCAAGAATAATAGAATCTTCAACTAATAAATCAGCATAAAACTCACCCACTAATTGCTTTTTAAAGTAAACTTTGATTTGCTTTTGAGCCTCAACTTTATATCCTTGCGACTTTAGCTCAAAATACATTGCATTTTGATAGACCTTTTCAAGAAATCCATAACCAAGTTGATTATAAACATCATAAAACACCTTTAATATTGGCTTAGTGATTTCCTTATGCCAATAATTCATTCATAAAATATCAGTGCAAACCCGTTTGACCCGTTTTTATCCGTGGGCTAAAATACGAAATTTCCTAACAATTCTAGAATCTGAATTATCTCTTCTTCAGTATTGAAACTGTGAATACAAAAACGAAGTCGTTCTTGACCTTCTGGAACTGTAGGTGATAAAATTGCCTTTACATCAAAACCTTTGTCTTGCAATTGTTGCGCAATATGTTTTACGTTTTCGTTGCCCGGAATAATAGCCGATTGAATTGCAGATTTACTGCGAACAAACATTGGCTTTAAACCTAATAAATTTTTGTGCTGATTGAAGAACACAATGTTTTGACGTAGTTTGCCAATTTCTTCTTTTTCAATTTCCAATTGCTGATAAGCAACTAAAATCGTAGCAACAGAATGTGGAGACAATCCTGTTGTATAAATAAAACTTCGGGCGAAGTTTACTAAATATTCTTTAAGTTCCGGACTTCCTAACACAACAGCTCCATGGCAACCCAAACCTTTTCCAAAAGTCATAATTCGGGCGAAAATCCTTTTATGTAGTTGAAGATGTTGCGTCAATCCTTCGCCTTTTTCTCCAAAAACACCAAGCGTATGCGCTTCATCAACTACTAAATAGCAATTGTATTTTTCAGTCAGTTGTACCAATTCTTCCAAATTCGGACTGTCGCCATCCATTGAAAAAACAGTTTCAGTAACGACATAAATATTAGTACCCGGAAATTTAAGAATCAAACGCTCCAAATCTTCAAAATCATTATGATTGAATTTATATGATTTTGCGTTCGACATCACGATTCCGTCGCGAATTGAAGCATGACTTAATTCATCATACAAAATAACATCATTTCGTTGCGGTACAGCGCTAAAAAACCCAACATTGGCATCATAACCCGAATTAAAAATTAAAGCTGTTTCTGCGTCGTGAAATTCAGCAATAAAAGTTTCTGCAATTTGATACAAAGTATGATTCCCCGAAATCAATCGAGAACCTGTTGCACCATTCTGAATAATTTCATTTTCGATCAAATAATGGTGTGACTGCCTAAAAATAGTTTCTGATTTTGAAAATCCAATATAATCATTTGAAGAAAAGTCAACCAGATTATTAAAACTTGGCAACTTTCTTAATGAATTATTTTGCTTTCTATTTTCAAGCTTTTGAATAAGATTCTCAGGTAATTTCATAAAAGCAAAGTTATGAAATTGAAGTTAGAATAAACGGCAGGCTCAAAATGGCCTGCCGCTTTTAATTCGATATTACAAAACGGCACTTATGAAAGGAGCTTTTTTCAGAAATTTATATTGAATCATTTCTTCAATCATAAAAGCAGCAATAGTTCCCGCACTGATTTTATCTCCTGCACAATCTTGTGTATTAACAATAATTTCAACTTTTTCATCTGTAAATTCAATAAATGGAACGCGAACCAAAGTCCAATCAACATTACTTTCAATCAAAAGATCATAAGTCAACTGCCGATCTTTTTGAATTTCAGGAAAATTGGTTTTCATCCAATTTGTAGCCATACGTGTTTTTTCACTTTTAGTATCAAAAGGCGTATCGATATTCAAACCCGCTAGCAAAACATATCTTTGAATATTGAATTCCTCCATTGCTTTCAAGACATTTAAAGTTGCTTGACTTGCAACCATAGGTTCACCCGGCCTTTGACCAATAGTACTGACAACAGCTTGACAATCTTCTAGTAATAAGTTAATGATTCTTTCGTCGATTGCATCACCTTTGACGATTTCTAAATCTGAATGTCGAATGGTAAAGTTTTCAGGATTTCGCAATAATACTTTTACTTTAAATCCTTTTTCTAACAACTGGTTTACAAGAAATTTTCCTGTTCTTCCTCCGCCACCTAGAACGGCAACTTTTGATATATTTTTCATGAGTATTCTTTATAAAATTTGACATAAATAATTTGCGCTCAATCAGTCAGAAAAAGCGAAAACGCAAAAGCTTACTGAGCTTTTACAACAAAATCAATATTTTATAAAGAGATTTTAATAGTTCAAAAGTAAAAAAATAAAAAAAGCCAAACAAAACTGTTTGGCTTTTTAACTTATTCTGAAACTGTTTTAGTCAACTAAAACAATTATTTTGTTGTCTTTCATTTCGATTGTACCTGACTTAATCTCTAATGTGTAAGTTTGGTCATTAACTTTCGTAAATTTATCTGCTACCTCTTTAGAAAAATTAAAGCTAGGCGCTGCAATTTTTACAGTTCCTTTTTCTAGAATAGAAACAATAGGAGCGTGATTATTCAAAATTTGAAAGCTTCCATCAACTCCAGGCAAAGTAACTGCTGTAACTTCTCCTGAAAATAATTTTGCCTCTGGTGATACTATATCTAAAATCATTTTTTTATAGTTATGAGTTATAAGTTATGAGTTATAAGTGAGATGAAACTCATAATTTATAACTCATAATTCATAATTATTATTAAGCTTCAGCTAACATTTTTTCTCCAGCTTCGATTGCATCTTGAATAGAACCTTTCAAGTTGAAAGCTGCTTCTGGAAGGTGATCTAACTCACCATCGATAATCATGTTGAAACCTTTGATAGTATCTTTAATATCAACTAATACACCTGGGATACCTGTAAATTGCTCTGCTACGTGGAATGGCTGAGACAAGAAACGTTGTACACGACGTGCTCTAGATACTGCAAGTTTATCTTCTTCAGATAACTCTTCCATACCTAAGATCGCGATGATATCTTGTAATTGTTTGTATTTTTGAAGAATTTCTTTTACTCTTTGTGCGCAATTGTAGTGCTCATCTCCTAAGATATGTGGAGTCAAAATTCTTGAAGTAGAATCTAACGGGTCAACCGCAGGATAGATACCTAACTCAGCAATTTTACGAGACAATACAGTTGTTGCATCTAAGTGCGCGAAAGTTGTAGCCGGCGCCGGGTCAGTTAAGTCATCCGCAGGAACGTAAACCGCTTGTACAGATGTAATAGATCCTTTGTTTGTAGATGTAATACGCTCTTGCATAGCACCCATCTCAGTTGCCAATGTTGGTTGGTAACCTACCGCAGATGGCATACGTCCTAAAAGTGCTGATACCTCAGAACCTGCTTGTGTAAAACGGAAGATATTATCAACGAAGAATAATACATCTTTTCCTTGGTCTGATCCAGCTCCATCACGGAAATACTCAGCGATAGATAATCCTGAAAGTGCCACACGTGCACGAGCTCCAGGTGGCTCATTCATTTGTCCGAAAACGAAAGTAGCTTTAGACTCTCTCATTCCTGGCATATCTACTTTAGACAAATCCCATCCTCCATTTTCCATAGAGTGCATGAAATCATCACCATATTTAATAATTCCTGACTCTAACATCTCACGAAGCAAGTCATTCCCTTCACGTGTTCTTTCACCTACTCCAGCGAATACTGAAAGTCCACCGTGACCTTTAGCGATATTGTTGATCAACTCCTGAATCAATACTGTTTTACCAACACCAGCACCACCAAACAATCCAATTTTACCTCCTTTTGCATAAGGCTCGATCAAATCGATTACTTTGATACCTGTAAATAAAACTTCAGATGAAGTTGATAAATCTTCGAATTTTGGAGCTTGTCTGTGGATTGGCAAACCGTTTTCTCCAGTTTTTGGCAATTCACCTAAACCATCAATTGCATCTCCAACAACATTAAATAATCTTCCATATACATCTGGACCGATTGGCATTTGGATTGGATTACCAGTTCCAACTACCTCATATCCTCTAGACAAACCGTCTGTAGAGTCCATAGAGATTGTACGTACAGTGTTTTCTCCAATGTGAGATTGTACTTCTAGAACTAATAAAGTTCCATCTTTTTTCGTGATTTCTAATGAATCATAAATTTTTGGAAGTTCAACATCTTTACCGTTGAAAACTACGTCAACTACTGGTCCAATGATTTGAGCAACTTTTCCTATTACTTTTGACATTACTTATGTATTTATTAAATAGCTATTTAGGTTTATCGAAAATACCTCTTTTTTCAGAGCGCAAAGATAATTTTTTAAAATATAAAATCAATTTTTTTTTCATAAAAAATACTATGATTTTGTTTGATTCCTAAAAGTTGGGCTTCAAATAACTAAAACAGCAAATTTTAACACCATAAAAAAAAGCCACTGCATTTTAAAAATGAGTGACTTTCTTACTAAAAAAAATTGGCTTTATTGAATTGTTTGCGGATATTGACCTGGATATGTAGCCAAATCAACATGACGCAATGTAGAACCATATTGTGCATTTATAGCATCTATAAAAATATTAGCAATCAAACCATAACCTCTAGCACTTGGATGCACTCCATCTAATGAGAAAGCACCACCAACTGCAAAAGCAGAAGTCATTGTAAAGTTTCCGAATCTAATCCCACCGCTTGACAATTGAGTCAATACTGTTTTTGTATCAACAAAAGCCAAACCTTTTGATTTTGCCACAGATTCAATTGTTGCATTGTATGCATCTGTTGCTTTTTTTACTGCCGCTGTCTCTGACGGAATAAGCACATGTTTATCTTGTAACGGATAAGTAATTCCAAATGAATTTAATGGTGCAGGAGGAGCAATTCCAATTCCTGAGTTAAGAGGCGTCGGAGCAGTACCAATATCTGACTGAGCAGTCAACACAACTAAATCTGTTGCCTTAGCCTGTCTTGCTTGCCCAAAAACAGCACCATAAAAAGCCGCGGTCTGGGCTCCTAATGTTGGAGTAAAAGCCGCTGTCAATTGAGGAGCCAAATCCGTCAAGCTTTCATCTTTTATCAATAAAGGATTTGAAGCAGTTTCAGACAACAAATTAATCCTATCGCCTGCACCAAAGGCAGTCAAAGCTTGTTTTAACGGACCATATAGTTGTGCATTCAGTGTCGGGATTTTACCTGTCAATAATTTAGGCGTAAGCGGATTATAAGGAACAGTTGTAAAATAAGGCAAAGCAGTAATATATGGCAGATTTGCCACAACCCCTTTTGCTCCATTTGCCGATAAAGCAGTAGCCAAAGAAGAATATACATTTGCAAAAACTGTTGGATCCGTAATATCATTCCCTCCATAAGTTTTAGGATCCATGTTACCAGTCTGATCTTTTCCAATTCCACCAGAAGTTGCGTAAGCTAAAACATCATTCCCTCCAATAAACAATGAGAAGAATGTTGGCGATTGAGCCAAGGCATCTGCCAAAACTGTTGTTGTTGGAGTACTAGCAAATCTTGCAAAATAAGGATTTGAAGCACCAGAAGGAACTCCGGCTGCATTACCATATCCAGCAGCTATCAAATGAAAACTTTTAGCACCCGGAACTCCCATATTATTAAACTGTCCCGTAAGATGCGCTGTTACCTCTGTTGTTGGCGTTCCAGACACAGGTGTTGGAGTCCTTGTTGCTGCATTAAAGTAAAGACGTGGCCCAGCAACTAAAACACCATTAAACAACAGTCCTCCTATATTATCATTTGCATAAGGAATTGCAAAAGCTCCTCCTCCAGCGGCAGAAAATTGTTTTGCCAAAATATTTGGGTATCCATTTTCCTGACCTTTTTTGAAAAGGGCATTATCACTATATCCTGCCGCGAAAGAATCACCAAGCGCTACATATTTAGTAAAAACTGCCGATCCCGGAACTACTGGAACTTCCGCTGGCGTATCATTATCATCACTATTACACGCCATAAAGGTTAAAGAAACCAATAAAAGCCATTTTATATTTTTTTTCATGTCTTTAAAAATTTAAAAATTAATACCTCTTTCCATTTAACTTTCATAAGGGAAACAGAAAGAAAACCTTACCTCATTAAACCCACCTCTTCAAATTATGGATTGATTGTCCAAGAAGCAAACCACATCTGTCCAATTGCTCCAGCTCCAATTACTTGAATATAATCTTTTCCGAAAAGGTTTGTCGCTCCAACTTTAATAACTGATTTAAGTTTTGGCAAACCATAATTAACTTGTGCATCAAGAACTGTGTTTTCTGGAATCATTCCGTCTCCGAAAGAAGATTGCCATAAATACTCCGTATTCCATCTCACATTCACATTAAATCCTAAATTTTTAGCCACTTTTGCATTTCCAAGAGAAGCTTTGATTCTGTGTTTAGGCGTATTGAATCCAGCCACGAAACCTGGATCTTCTGATTGATCAAAGTCGAATTGAGCATAGTTGTAATTCACACCAACTTCAAAATCTTTATAAACTTTTTTAGACAAACCAACTCCAAAACCAAATGATGAAATTTGTGCTGTTGTGTTTGTATAAACTTGATACACTCTTCTATCTCCAAAAGCCAACGCCGCATAAGTCATTTGAACATTTGGATCTGCAGGATTTGTTCCTACTGTACCGTAGTAAGGAGAAATTACTCTTGCCGTATTCATGAAGTCATTATAAATATTGTAATAAGCATTCAAATCGATTGACAAATCATTTTGAACCACAGAACGATATCCAACCTCAAAAGCTTGAACTTGCTCTGGTTTAACCAAACCAATATTAGCCACTTGAAGATCTGCAGGATTTGCAGAAGCCGCAAACGCCTGAACTGAAGCTAATGTATATGCATTGTGATATGCATTTTGACCTGATAAATTAACAGTCGCAGGAGCTCCCATTGCTTGACCAGCCGCACTAACCGGCATCGTTTCTTGGAATCTATCTAAGTTTTCAGGCGCAGAACCAATTAAAGCGAATGGACCCAAATCTAAACCAATATATTGATCTTGCGTTGTTGGGTTACGGAAACCTGTTTGATATGACGCTCTGAAATTATGTCTTTTTGATTCTCCAGCAGCATATGTAAATGATACTCTTGGCGAAACATTCCCATCGAAATTCTGGCTTTTGTCATAACGCAAAGACCCAGTGAATTTCAATCTATCGTCTAACCATTTTTTTTGCAATTGCGCATAAGCTCCGTATTCTTTGTACTCAATTGGACCATCGTAATCAGTAAAAATTGTTCCTTCAGAATCCATGATGTATTTTCTCCAAGAACCACCTACTTGAATTTCTGCCCATTTAACCATATCCCTAAAATTGTAATTCACATCTGAATGATATAATTTCGAATGATCAATAAATTTAGCCCCTTGTGTTAAATCTGGATTGGTAATAACTTTAGCAAGCGCACTATTAAACTGAGCTGAACCCGGCTCAAACCTTGGCGATCTTGGAGCGCTTGGATTAGCTGGATCAATATTAGGAGTCAACCCAAGACCTGGAGAAACATTGTAATCCGCAAAATTTCTTGCATAAATTGCCGCATCGTTTGAATTCAAGCCTAAGGAAGCAGATGACAGTTGAAAAGCTGTTGCGTAATCCGTAAACCAGTTTGTATCTGATTTTGCCGCTCTGTTTACGTTCCAAGCCGCAAATCTCATGTCATAAGAATCTCCAGCATCTTCACTTGTAAAATAAACTCTACCAAAAAAGTTTTTCCCTTTTACCTCAAATTTCCCTTGTTGCATTAAGAAGTCTTTTAAGGCATATCTGTTAGCACCTTGATAAATTGTACTTCCTGTTCCAATTTTATATTGAAGAATAAATTCAGTATCATCTTTCCAAGGTTTGAAATGCGCACTGAAATCCGCTTTCATACTTTTAACTTTATTATCAGTCAAGTCTTGCTCACGATATCCCGTTCTACTTACTTGCCCAACATTTGGAAGAAATGTAGTCACCTCGTCACCATAAATATTCAATCCATCATAATTCTGATTTACTGCATGGCTATCACCACCAGCTGTCATACTTCTTTTATCTGCAGCGATCCATTCTGTCGCTTCCATATAAGTGAAATTAGCTTTCATCGCAAAAGTTTCTGTAAATGCTTTTGCCGCTCTAATTCCGAAATCATTATAATCGTTAGTGCCGGCAGCATCCTGAGATGTTTGTCCGTACTTATAGTAAACGCTTATTCCTTCATTTGTAAAAGGGCTTTTACTGCTCATAAACATAATACCATTAAATGCATTTGCTCCATAAAGTGCTGAAGATGCACCAGGCAAAAGCTCAACACTTGCAACATCAATATCAGAAACACCAATTAAATTCCCCAAAACAAAATTTAATGCTGGTGATGAGTTATCCATTCCGTCCACTAATTGCATAAAACGAGTATTTGCAACTGTAGCAAAACCACGCGTATTAACCGACTTGAATGAAATACTGCTGGTATTAAAATGCACCTCTTTCAAATTCTCTAAACCATCATAAAAAGTTGCGGCTGTAGTGTTTTTAATTTCCTGAATCCCCATTCTTTCAACAGTAACTGGCGACTCAATAATTCTTTCTGGAGTTCTAGAAGCCGAAACCACGATTTCGTCTAATTTATTCTCCTCATCTTTTAACACTACATCAATTTTCTGACTTAATGATGTAACACTAATTGTTTTTGTTTCAAAACCAATAGCAGAAACCTTAATAGTAAAAGGCGGTTTTGAAGTGGTATTCAACTTAAACGTACCATCAAAATCAGTTGAAGTTCCAGTTGAACTTCCTACAATATTAATGTTGGCACCAGGAATAGATTGTTTGTTACTATCGGTAACAGAACCAGTAATTGTATTCTGCGCAAAAGAAACTCCACAGAAAAACAACATAATCAGTAAATACACTCTCATTTGGGTAAGTTTTTGGTTAGTTTATATAGCCAAAATACAAATAATTTTGAGATTAATAAAAAAACGTTAAAAAAAATTAATATAACGCATAAATTTTGTTAGTATTTTAACTTTTTCACATTGTGTTTTATTCAATTTACAGCAACAACAAGGCAATCCAAATCTTAAATAGTATGCATACATATAAAATTTGATTAAAAAAATGAGGATTTAATAAAAATAAGGGGGTCAGAAAAAAAATTCGACAATAAAAAAAAGCGAGACCAAAATCTCGCTTTTTTAACATTTAATATGTAATAAAATATTATTCTACAGTAACTGATTTTGCTAAGTTACGTGGCTGATCTACGTTACAACCTCTCATAACCGCAATATAGTAAGAAAGCAATTGCAATGGAATTGTCGTGATAAGCGGAGACAATGCATCTGAAGTTTCAGGAATTTCAATTACATAATCAGCTAGTTCACGAACTTGAGTATCTCCTTTTGTAACAACCGCGATAATTTTACCGCTTCGAGATTTAATCTCCTGAATGTTACTTACAATCTTATCGTAGTGACCCTGACTAGGAGCAATTACAATAACCGGCATATGCTCATCAATTAAAGCAATCGGACCATGTTTCATTTCTGCTGCTGGATAACCTTCTGCATGAATGTATGAAATCTCTTTTAACTTGAGAGCTCCCTCCAATGCAACAGGGAAGTTATAACCACGACCTAAATAAAGACAGTTTGGCGCATCTTTAAAAGCTGCCGCAATTTCTTTAGCACGATCATTAGTTTCTAAAGCTTCAGCTACTTTGTCTGGAATTATCTCTAATTCTTGTAAATAAGCATGGAAATCGCTGTTTGTCAAAGTTCCTTTTGCTTTTCCTAACTTTAACGCAATCATAGTCAAAACTGTGATCTGAGTAGTAAAAGCTTTAGTAGAAGCCACTCCAATTTCTGGCCCAGCATGTGTATAAGCACCCGCATGGCTTTCTCTCGAAATAGAAGAACCAACAACATTACAAACTCCAAAGACAAAAGCACCATTTTCTTTTGCCAATTTAATAGCAGCCATAGTATCTGCTGTTTCTCCCGATTGAGAAATTGCAATAACTACATCATCCTTGTTTATAATAGGATTTCTATATCTAAATTCAGAAGCATATTCTACTTCAACAGGAATACGTGTGAACTCCTCAAAAATATATTCTGCAACTAAACCTGCATGCCATGAAGTACCACAAGCTACGATTAGAATTCTTTTTGCATTTAAGAACTTTTCAAGATTATCCTCAACACCTGCCATTTGAACAATCCCTTCATTTGCATGAAGTCTTCCTCGGTAAGTATCTTTGATTACGCTTGGTTGTTCGTAAATTTCTTTAAGCATGAAATGATCGTAGCCTCCTTTTTCAATTTGCTCCAAATTCATTTGAAGTTCTTGAATATAAGGATCTACTAATGAGTCATCTTTAATTTTTCTAACTTTAAGAGGTTTATGCAATCTGATATTTGCCATTTCACCATCTTCAAGATAAATCGCATTTGAAGTATACTCAATAAAAGGAGAAGCATCAGAGGCAACAAAATACTCACCGTCACCAACACCAATCGCTAAAGGGCTTCCTAGTCTTGCCGCAACAATTTCGTCAGGATTCTTTTTATCAAAAACTGCAATTGCATAAGCTCCCACAACTTGATTTAAAGCAATCTGAACTGCTTTTCCTAATTTAATATTTTCTTTTTTCTGAACTTCCTCAATTAAGTTTACTAAAACTTCTGTGTCTGTATCCGACTTAAAAGTGTAACCTCTCTTGATTAATTCCTCTTTAAGCGGTGCATAATTCTCAATAATTCCGTTGTGAATAATAACTAATTCACCAGAATTAGAAAGATGCGGATGCGAATTTACATCATTTGGTACTCCGTGGGTCGCCCAACGCGTATGCCCAATACCAATTGTTCCGTTTGTTTTCAAACTATCTTGCGCTTTAGCCTCAAGATCCGAAACCTTACCTTTTGTTTTACAAAGTTTTACTCCAGATTCGTTGTCAAATAACATAACACCGGCACTGTCATAACCTCTGTATTCGAGTCGTTTTAATCCTTTGATAACAATAGGATACGCCTCTCTATGGCCAATATATCCAACAATTCCACACATATATATTTATTAATTTGGTTTCGTGTAGTAAATTTCGAGTTTCAGTCTTTTATCTTCAGGAACATTTGAATTTCCTCCATATAATATTGTCCCTAACGGACCCATAACTGAACCTCTAGGCGCATCTGTAAAATATTCAACCGGGCTAGTACCTGGTATTGCTATTTTGTTTTTCAGTTTATTAGAAGTAATTACGCCAATATCTTCTGTTACAGCCAACCCTAATTTCACATTAACGGCCGTTGTATCTTTTATAAGATTTCGAACATGATTCGTAATTCTTACTTTATAATAATTTCCTCTTTTAGTATTAGAGTCAATATTTAAAATACCGCCAAAAACATATTTAGTAGCCTTTGGATTGTTTGCCAATGCACCTGTAGTTCCATCCGAATAATCTACTAAAGGCACATTATTGGTCATATCATATAGATATACTCTTTTTGGCTCTTCTGCCTGAAGACCGTCTGAGCCTTTCACAGCCATCTTGTCTGCATCAATATTAAAAACTAAATTAACTTCATTTACCCTCCATTTTTTAGTTCTAAAATCGTGTCTCATTTCATCCAAAATATCCGGAACACCATTAGGCTTACTCACCAAAACATCACTCTTATTATAGCCTATTGCATCTGTCTTTCCAAAAAGCTCAATTATTGTAGTAGATCCTTGACCACCTTTAATGTATAGACTTTCGTCTCCCTGCGTCCTATTTATATTTGAATCACTTATTGCGCTAGCATAACTAGCACTTTTAGCATCTTGCTGAAGGCTTGCCGTGGCACCTGTCAAATTAATCACGATACTCTTATCCTCTGTCGCATCACCATCAGTAGTACTTGCTGTTTTAGCCTTATACTTGATTGTAATTTTACCACTTTTTGCAAAATCAAGCAAAGCCATATTTGCAGGATTAGCTCCCGATCTTTCTACTTTAAAATACAATCCTCTAAACCAATCTTGAAATACAGTTGCATTTGCCAATTTTTCAGCAGGAGCTTTTAAAATCTTATCCATAAAGAACTGACTATTCAGCATCAATCGCATTTCTGGCGCCACTTTGCTTAATGTAGCTTTTCCATTTGAATCGACAGTCTTATCAGTGATTTCAGAATTATCAAAGAAGAACTCCGAATTTTGCTTTTTGTTGTCTGAATCATTCAATCTTGATCCAATTTTATAAGTATCAAAAGTTGTATTTTCGTCTGTATAATACAATTGTGGCAATTGCGTACCATTATCATAAAAATTGCTACGCATTTGAACGCCAGACTCATAAATACTTAAATTCAATTTTCCATTTGCTGGTCCAAAAACAGAATCCAATTCAAATGTACGAGCTCCAGTAGTCGCATCTGTAGCTACTACGTGATTAAAATAAGGAACACTCAAATACACACTATCAATAACAGGAGCCTCACCAATCGTAGGACCATACTCTGATAAAGTTACTTGAGTAGCATAATTTCCAATAGTTGTACCTAAAACGGGATTATCATAAATACCTAAAGCATTTGTCGCCAATCCATTTGACTGAACAGGCGTTACTTCTTGGTTATAAGCCAAAACATCATATTTTTCTGGTGCCAAATCAAAATGATTATCTCCAATTATATCATCACCAATCGCATTAAAATCTCTATCGCAGGAATATAAAAAAACAACCGTAGCTGCCACTAGAATTTTCTTAATAAAAGAAGTATTATACATGTTTAAATTTAAAGTTAATTAAAGACCCATTTTTCTATAAAAATTCGTATACGCCTCAGCGAACGCATCTTTCGGGGTGAAAGGTAAAAAAGGTTTTCCTGAAGATTCTATAAATTTTGTTAAACTTGGGGAAACATTTTCAGATGCAATAATAACAGCGTCTGAATGCAATATACTTGCTTTTAAAACATTCTCATAGTTTGGAACTTCCAAATCAGCAACAGATTCATGAGGCACACCATCAAATTTAACTTTGTTGATCATTTCCATATCCAAATTCTCATCGAAAGACTGTCCGTAAACCGATGTCACAATTTTAGTTTCAGAAAACAAAGCTTCATTTTTATAATAATGTTTCATATAAATTGGAAGCATTGCCGCCAACCAGCCATGAACATGAATAATATCTGGAACCCAGTTTAGTTTTTTAACGGTTTCAACAACTCCTTTGGCAAAAAAGATCGCGCGCTCATCGTTATCAGGATACAACGCACCTTCCTCGTCAGCAAAAGTTGCCTTACGCTTAAAATACTCATCATTATCAATAAAATAAACCTGAATTCTTTCTTTAGGAATTGAAGCGACTTTGATAATCAATGGCATATCTAAATCATTCACTACCAAATTCATTCCAGAAAGCCTGATCACTTCATGCAATTGATGTCTTCTCTCATTGATATTCCCATATCTTGGCATGAAAATTCTTATCTGACCTCCTTGATCATTAATCATTTTCGGAACGTCATAAGACATTAAAGAAACCTCATTTTCAGCCAAATAAGGCACGACTTCAGATGATACATATAATATCCTCTTATCTTTCATAATAGTATTTTACTTAATTTTTGGTAATAAAAACGTCGCAAAATTACAAAATTTTATGCAGTTTATAACTAATATATTATGTTTGCACTAAATTTTAATAATACTGCCATGCATATTTTTTACGGTAAAGTAGCTTTGATAGCTTATTTGAAGACTATCAAAACAGCAAATTCAACCATCGGATTTGTACCAACCATGGGAGCTTTACACCAAGGGCATCTGGCTTTAATGCAGCGATCACTAAAAGAAAACAACGATACAGTTGTAAGCATTTTCGTAAACCCTACTCAATTCAACAATCCTGAAGATTTAGAAAAATATCCTCGAACTCTTGAAGAGGATGTGAAAAAAATGAGAGGATTAAGTGACAAAATAATTTTATATGCTCCTTCTGTCGAAGATATTTATGAAGGAAATACAATTTCTCAAACATTTGATTTTGACGGTTTAGAAAATCAGATGGAAGGAAAATTCAGACCAGGGCATTTTAACGGCGTTGGAACCATTGTAAAACGTCTTTTTGAAATCGTAAACCCAACCAATGCTTATTTTGGCGAAAAAGATTTTCAGCAATTGCAAATCGTCAAAAAAATGGTCGAAAAGAACAATTTGCCTGTAAACATTGTAGGTTGTCCTATTTTTAGAGAAGATAATCTTTTAGCTATGAGTTCTCGCAATGAGCGCTTGACAGCAGAAGAAAGAAAAGAAGCTTCAATAATTTACAAAACGTTAACCGAAGCTAAAGAAATTTTTCAGAAAGGAACTCCAGAAGAAACCATCAAATTTGTAGAAGACGCCTTCAAAGACAACGAAAGATTTGACCTTGAATATTTCGTGATTGCTGACGAATCTACATTATTACCAATTGATCATAAAATTAATGATAAAAAATATCGTGCGTTTATAGCGGTATTTGTTAATTCTATAAGGTTAATTGACACCATTTCATTAAATTAAATTACCTTTGCAGCATGCAAATTCAAGTTATAAAATCAAAAATTCATCGAGTAAAAGTTACTGGTGCCGATTTAAATTATATTGGCAGCATTACTATTGATGAAACACTTCTCGAAGCTTCAAATATTATTGAAGGCGAAAAAGTATCTATCGTTAACATCAACAACGGCGAACGTTTTGAAACGTACGCTATAAAAGGTGAAAAAAATTCAGGTGAAATCACACTAAATGGTCCAGCTGCAAGAAAGGTTCAAAAAGATGATATCATCATCATCATTTCGTATGCAACTTTGGATTTTGAAGAAGCTAAAACCTTCAAGCCGTGGATTATTTTCCCTAACGAAAACGATAATTCGTTAACATAAATCTAGTTTTAAACTTATTTTACCCCTATTTGTCAAATCCTTTTTGCACAAACAGATTTCTTATGCCTTAAATTAAAAAATTTAACGTAGGAAATCATTGCTTTTTTTTAACCCCAAATTACCAAAAAGCAAATAAAGTATTATATTGCCATACAATTTCCAATACTTTTTTATTCACTGAAATGCCACAAATCATGAAAAAAGTTTACCTGCTGCTTGTATTCATCTCTGTTTCTGTTTTTTCACAGAAAAAATTTGACAATATCAAATCTGAAAAACTAGGAGAAGAACGAAGAATAACAATTGGACTTCCTCCTTCTTATGACGAAAAATCAGATCGAAAATATCCGGTTTTATACTTATTCGACGGCGATTATTTATTTGATCCTTTTTTAGGAGCCGTAAGTTATGGTTCGTATTGGGATGACATTCCTGAAATGATTATTATAGGAATTCATCAAAATAAAAATGATGAGCGAGAAGATGACTCAACAATTGATCAAAATGAAGGTTTGCCTTTTGAAAAGGGAGCGAAATTTTTCGAATTCGTAGGGGCAGAATTAATTCCTTACATCGAAAAGAAATATCACACAGCGCCTTTCAGAATTATTGCAGGCCATGACATAACAGCAAGTTTTGCCAATTTTTATTTATATAAAGAAGATCCGATTTTCAACGCTTATATTTGTTTAAGCCCAGAACTGGCACCGAAAATGGAAGTTCGAATTGCAGAAAAGTTCGCAAAAATCCAAAAACCAATTTTCTATTACCTTTCTGCAGGAGAAGGTGATATTAAAAAAATAAAAGAACCGATTGATAAATTAAACAGCAATATTAAAATTGCAAATAATCCGTTAGTGAATTATAAATACGATGTATTCAAAGGCGCTACGCATTATACTGAGGTTTTACATTCAATTCCGAATGCATTATATCAAATTTTTGAATCGTACAGACCAATTAATTCTGCTGAATACAATGAAAAAATTGCAGTTTTAGAATCTGGCTATTCCGATTATTTAGAAAAAAAATATGCTACAATGTCTGAGATTTTAGGATTTCAGGTTCCGGTGAGAATGAGTGATTTCAAAGTAATCGAAAATATTATTTTGAAAAAGAATGCGTACGATGAATTAGGAAAAATGGCCGAAATTGGAAATGTAAATTATCCAAAAGCTATGTTGGGAGAATATGAATTAGGTTTGATGTACGAAAAAATGGGCGATCCAAAACATGCTTCAAAAAAATACCAAAATGCTTCTCAAATGGAGCCAATTGGAGATCTGAACAAAGATTTGATGTATGAGAAAATTGACGAAATGAATACGCTTGCCAAAAAAACTAAATAATGTCAAAAGTTAAAACTTCCTTTTTTTGCCAGAATTGCGGAACTCAATATGCCAAATGGCAAGGACAATGCAATGCCTGCAAAGAATGGAATACAATTGCTGAAGAAATTATTCAGAAGCAAGAAAAAGTGGCTTGGAAAAGCGAACCAACTCCGGCAAACAAAGCACCTCGGCCTTTAAAAATAACTGAAATCGATTCGGCACAGGAAATCCGAATGGATACTACTGACGGAGAATTGAATCGTGTTCTGGGAGGCGGAATCGTTCCGGGATCTTTAACACTTTTGGGTGGCGAACCTGGAATTGGAAAAAGCACACTTTTACTTCAAATCTCATTAAAATTACCTTATAAAACTTTGTATGTTTCAGGCGAAGAAAGTCAGAAACAAATAAAAATGCGTGCCGAAAGAATAACGCCAAATAGCGATAATTGCTATATTCTGACGGAAACAAAAACACAAAACATCTTCAAACAAATTGAGGCAATTCAACCAGAAATTGTCATTATTGATTCCATCCAAACTTTACATACCGATTATATCGAATCGACAGCGGGAAGCATTTCTCAAATCAGAGAAACTACCGCTGAATTGATCAAGTTTGCGAAAGAAACCAACATTCCGGTTATTTTAATTGGGCATATAACCAAAGATGGAAATATCGCCGGACCAAAAATATTGGAACATATGGTTGATACCGTTCTTCAGTTTGAAGGCGACAGAAATCACATTTACCGAATTCTTCGCTCACTAAAAAACCGTTTTGGTTCAACCTCTGAACTTGGAATTTATGAAATGTTAGGAAGCGGTTTGCGAGAAGTAAGCAATCCGTCAGAAATATTGATTTCGCATAAAGACGAAGAATTATCCGGAACTGCAATCGCTACAACACTAGAAGGTATGCGTCCGCTGATGATTGAAATTCAATCTTTAGTCAGCACAGCAGTTTATGGAACACCGCAAAGAAGCACAACTGGTTATAATGCCAAAAGATTAAATATGATTTTGGCTGTTCTGGAAAAAAGAGCCGGATTTCGCTTAGGAGCAAAAGACGTTTTCTTAAACGTTACAGGCGGAATTTCTGTCGATGATCCGGCGATTGACTTAGCAGTTGTTGCAGCAATATTATCTTCAAACGAAGATATTCCTGTTGGAAAAGGTTTCTGTTTTGCTGGCGAAGTTGGACTTTCAGGCGAAATTCGTCCCGTTAACCGAGTGGATCAACGCATTCAAGAAGCCGAAAAACTAGGCTTCGATACTATCTTTGTTTCAAAATACAATAAAATTGCTTTAAAAAATACAGGAATCAAAATTGAGCTTGTGGCAAAAATTGAAGATGTTGCAAGTATTCTTTTCGGTTGATTTTTGACAAAAATACCACTATGAATTTTCCAAAACAAAAACTATTTAAAGCCCTAAAAATACTCGGAGTACTAATAGTATTGCTTTGCATTGCGCTTTATTACTTTCGCGACTCTCTTTTAAAGCAAGCCATTGCAAAAGTTACCCATAAAATGGCGGTAAGTTACAACAGTGACTTTTCTGTAAAAGAAGCTTCTTTTAATGGCTTATCTACCATCAAATTAAAAGACATTGTTTTGGTTCCAAAAAATGCCGACACTTTGCTTAAAATCCAAAATATTGAAACAAGTGTCAGTTTGAGCAATTTATTAATTGGCGATGTTCAAGTTGGGACTTTAAAAGTTGACAATGGTTATATTCAATTAGTCAAAAAAGGAAAAATCAGAAACTTTGATGCTTTCTTGAAACGAAACAGCGATGAGACTGAAAAAAGCGAAAAAAGAAAATATGGCGCTTTCGCTTACAGAATCATTTCAAAACTATTGAATTTGGTTCCGACAGACATGAATCTGGAAAATTTCCAATTCAAAATTGATGACAACGGAAAAAAAGCTTCAATTGCAGTCAATAAATTAGTTTTAAGCGACAAACAACTCGAAACCAAAATTCATGTCCAAAGTAAAAATTTTGACCAGCGTTGGAACATAAAAGGTTTTGCAGACCCAAGAAACGAAAAAGCTGATATTCGTTTTTTCAATTTAGATACTGGTGCTATTCGCGTTCCTTATCTTGACGAACGATACAATCTAAAAGCAAGTTTTGATTCGATTCGATTAAATGTAGAAAAAATTGACAAAAGCGGTGGCGAACTTCATATTGACGGTTTTACCTCGATTACCAACTTAAAAATCAATCACCCAAAAATCGCCAGCAAAGATGTCGTGATCAAAAATGCACGTTTTGATTATCGCTTTTTATTGGGAGATGATTTCATTTCGATTGACAGTACCTCAACTATGCAGTTGAACAAAATAAAAGTGAAGCCTTATATTTCGTACAACACCGAAAAAGATACGGTTTACACGCTGAAAGTCGATATTCCGAAAATGAAAGCACAAGATTTCATTGTTTCACTGCCAGATGGATTGTTTACACATTTCCAAGGAATGGAAGCAACCGGAAATTTTGATTATAAACTGGATTTCAAATTCAATAAAAATAAGCCGAATACACTTGTTTTTGACAGCAAACTCAACAAAGAAGATTTAAGAATCACAAAATATGGCGAAGCCGATTTGAATAAACTAAACGGCGAATTTGTGTATCGTGCAATAATTCAGAATGTCTTGCAAAGACCCGTTTTAGTTGGAAATGCAAATCCGAATTACACACCTTTAGATCAAATTTCTCCTTATTTGAGAAAATGTGTTTTAACGACAGAAGATCCTTCTTTCTTCTCGCATCGCGGATTTATTAATGAAGCTTTCAAACAATCGATCCTAAAGAATATCAGAACTAAGAAATTCTCTCGTGGTGCGAGCACGATAAGCATGCAGTTGATTAAGAATGTCTTTTTGACTCGCGAAAAAACGCTTTCGCGAAAGCTTGAAGAAATCTTACTAGTTTACATTCTAGAAAACAACCGAATTGTAAGCAAAGAAAGAATGCTTGAAGTATATTTCAACATTATCGAATGGGGACCAAATGTATACGGAATTGGAGAAGCAAGTCATTTTTATTTCCAAAAAAATCCAGCCGATTTAAATGTTGACGAATGTTTGTACTTGGCAACCATTATTCCGAAGCCAAGAAAATTCATGTATCAATTTAATGATCAAGGAAATCTGAAAGATTATGCACTTAAGAATCAAAAGTTTTTAAAGAATTTGATGTTCCGAAGAGGCTTATTAGTTCCCGAAGATACAATTGGACAATTGCCTGTTTATATTTCTGGAAGTGCGCGTTCTTTAATTAAAATCAAAGCTCCAGATTCTACTGCAATCAAAAATGATTCTTTAGTTGTTGATGATGAATTTGATTTATAATAGCATACCACGAAGGCACAAAATTTTTTATTTTATTACTTCAAATCAATAGCATCCAGCTTTAGCTGGATGGAAATATAAAAGAAAACAAAAGGGCTTTAGCCAAACTAATACGTTTGGCTAAAGCCCTATTTATAACAATCTTATTTCCCCTAGCTGAAGCTACGGGCTATTGAAAAATCTTTGTGGCTTAATGGCTTTGTGGCAAAAACCTTTAAGGCGCCGGATCAGGAATTACAGCCTGAACTGCATCAATTTCAGCTAAGATTTGTTTTGAAAGAACTACATCAATTGTGTCGATATTTTCTTTTAATTGTTCCAATGTTGTAGCTCCAATAATTGAGCTTGTCAAGAATGGTTGTTGCAAAACAAATCCCATTGCCAATTGCGTTAACGTTAAACCGTGTTTTTTAGCGATTTCCTGATATAATTTCGTCGCTTCTGTACATTGATTGCTATTGTAACGTTTGTATTGTGGAAAAAGATTAATTCTTGCTTTTGGATGAGCTTCTCCTGTTAAGAATTTTCCAGTCAAAACTCCGAAGGCTAACGGAGAATATCCTAACAAACCAACATTCTCATATTTTGAGACTTCAGCAGAATTCACTTCAAACAAACGATTCAATAAAGAATACGGATTTTGAACCGTCTTGATTCTTGGCAAATTATTGTATTTGCTTTCTTCCAACAAACGCATCATTCCCCATGAATTTTCATTTGAAACTCCAATATGTTTGATTTTTCCTTCTTTAATTAATCCATCAAACGTTTCTAGAATTTCTCTGAAGTTATCTTCCCAAACATCATCGTGACCGTGAAAAGCGCGTTGCCCAAAATTATTTGTTTTTCTTTCCGGCCAGTGCATTTGGTACAAATCGATATAATCCGTTTGAAGTCTTTTCAAACTGTTTTCAACTGCATATTTAATACTTGCAGGAGAAAAATCCAGTTTTTCACGCATGTATCCAAAATTTGGATTTGGACCAGCGATTTTTGATGCTAAAACCACTTTATCGCGATTTCCTGATTTTTTAAACCAAGTTCCAATCACTTTTTCTGTACTTCCGTAAGTCGCTTCACTCGCCGGAACCGAATACATTTCGGCTGTATCAAAGAGATTCACGCCTCTTTCAAGAGCATAATCCATCTGAGCATGTCCTTCTGCTTCTGTATTTTGTTGCCCGTAAGTCATTGTTCCAAGGCAAATTTTACTAACTTTTATATCGGTGTTGGGTAATGTTGTGTATTTCATTTTTTTTAAAGATACTAAGTTGCTAAGATTCTAAGGTTCTAAGTTTACCTTCTTTGTTTTTTAAGTTTTCAAAGTTACAAAGTGATTCTTCAAATTGAAAAATGACAAGAGTTAAAAAAAGAATAAGATTCTTTCTTAAGATTCTAAGCTACTAAGTTTTTTATTATTGGCAACAAAAAAAGGTTGAAGTAAAACTTCAACCTTTTTTTTAAAACTTAGTAGCTTAGCATCTTAGAACCTTAGCAACTTTTAATTAATGCTATTAAGCATCTCCGCAATCTCGTCTAATCTTGGTGTCAAGATAATTTCGATTCTACGGTTTTTAGCTTTTCCTTCTGGAGTTGCGTTGCTTGCCAAAGGAGAGAATTCGCTACGTCCCGCCGCAGTTAATTTTTGCTTGTTGATTTTAGTGTTTTCACTTAAAATTGCTACAATTGCAGTTGCTCTTTTAGTTGATAAATCCCAGTTATTTGCAATTGGCCCAGAACCAGCATACGGATCATCGTCAGTATGACCTTCAATCAAAACAGAAAGATCTGGATTGTCGCCTAAAACTTTTCCAAGTTCAACAACCGCTTTTCTACCTTCTGCTCCAACTGCCCAGCTTCCTGAATTGAAAAGCAATTTGTTTTCCATTGAAACATATACTTTTCCATTTTTCTGTTCCACTGTCAAACCTTTTCCTTCAAAACCATTCAACGCTTTAGATAAAGTTTCTTTTAATTTTCGCATCGATTCTTCTTTCGCCGCGATCATATCTTCAAGTTCTTTCAAACGACTTGCCGTTTTATCCAGACGTGCTTGCTCATCAGCTAACTTTTTAGATTTAGCTTCTAATTGCGCCAACAATTCACGGTTTTTAGCCATATTGCTTTCTAAAGCATCGTTGCTGTTTTTCTCCAAAGCATTGTACGAATCCTGCAATACTTTGTATTTTTTCTGCTCAGCAGCAAGATCTGCTTTTTGTTTTGCAAGATCATCTTTAGTGCTTGCTAAATCTTTCGTCAGCTTATCTTTATCTAATTCTAGCTGATTTTTTGCTGTTTTTAAATTTGCATTTTCATCAGCAATCGAACGATTTTCCTTTTTTAAATCTGAATATTTTGTTTCAAGATCATTGTAAATCTTTTTGGATACACATGAAGTTGCAGACAAAGCTAAAACTACTAATCCAATCGAGGCTTTTTTAATCATTTTACTTTTGGTTTTTATTTGGGGCTATTATTAATTCGTTGTTTAAAATTCCAAGATTCAAATTCCAAATTCCAATCTTCGGAGCTTCGAGGACTAAAATCAAAAAATCTGAAATCTCCAATTCAGTTGCATTTCCTTCAACAAGAACAATACCAAACTTTATTCAATTTCTACTAAAACAGGGCAATGGTCAGAGTGAACAGCATCTGGAAGAATAACGGCACGTTTTAATCTGTGCTCCATCGAATCACTCACCAAATTGTAATCGATACGCCAACCTTTATTATTGCCACGAGCTCCGGCACGGTAACTCCACCATGAATAATGATGAGGATCTTTATTGAAATGACGGAAACTATCTATAAAACCAGACTTCATGAAAGCATCCAACCAAGCTCTTTCGGCCGGCAAAAATCCTGAAACTGTTTTATTGCGCACTGGATCATGAATATCAATGGCTTCGTGACAAATATTATAATCGCCACAAATAATCAAATTCGGAATCGTTAATTTCAATTCGTTGATATACGTTTGAAAATCATCCATAAACATAAATTTATGATCCAATCTTTCAATATTTGTTCCTGACGGAAGATACAAACTCATTACAGAACAATCTTCAAAATCAGCACGAAGATTACGCCCTTCAAAATCCATATGATGAATTCCTGTTCCGTAAACCACCTCTTTCGGCTCAATTTTAGACAAAATTGCAACACCACTATATCCTTTTTTAGTTGCAGGATAGTAGTATTGATAAGGATAGCCAGCGGCTGTTATGGCTTCAACCGGAATTTGATCATGGGTTGCTTTAATTTCCTGAAGACAGATAACATCTGGGCTAGCTTGTTGCAGCCATTCGATAAATCCTTTAGTAATTGCAGCGCGAATTCCGTTTACGTTATAAGAAATAATTTTCATCTAGGTATTTTTTTTAGGATTCCAAATGTAATAAAAAAGTGGAAAGTTTATAATTGAATAAAGGAAAAGTAGAGTTTTTTGTTATCTTTGTTCGCTACTCTAATAATTTAAAAATAGTACATGGGTTTAGTTACCGCGAAAGAAGTTGCAAAGGCAATAAATGTTGATAAGTACGGCGTATTTGGTACTTTTTCAGGCTGGATTCTTATGAAGGTTCTTAAGATCTCGACCCTTAATAAAATTTACGATCGCAATAAACATTTGGAAGACCTTGCGTTTTTGAACGGAATTTTGGACGAGATGGAAATCAAATTTGAAATTCCTGAAGAAGATTTAAAACGTCTGCCGAAGGATGGTGCTTACATTACTATTTCAAATCATCCGCTTGGAGGAATTGATGGGATTTTGCTTTTGAAATTAATGCTTGAAAGAGAACCAAATTTCAAAATCATTGCAAATTTCCTATTACACAGAATTGTTCCGATGAAAAAATACATTATGCCGGTTAATCCTTTTGAAAATCATAAGGATGCAAAATCGAGCGTAATTGGTATTAAAGAAACTTTACGTCACTTAAGTGATGGAAAACCTTTGGGTATTTTTCCTGCGGGAGAAGTTTCCACGTACAAAGATGGAAAATTAGTAGTAGACAAACCTTGGGAAGAAGGAGCTTTAAAACTAATCAGAAAAGCAAAAGTTCCAGTTGTTCCAATTTATTTCCACGCTAAAAACAGCAAATTATTCTATTGGCTTTCAAAAATAGACGACACTTTACGTACAGCAAAACTTCCATCAGAATTGCTTACGCAGAAGGATCGTGTAATCAAAGTTCGTATTGGAAAACCGATTTCTGTTAGTGAACAAAACGAAATTGAATCTTTTGAGGAATATTCAGAATTTTTAAGAAAGAAAACCTATATGCTTGCCAATCCTTTTGAAAAGGATACTAAACTAATTGATACAGCAAGCTTAAAAATTCAGAAAGCACCTAAAAAAATCGTTACGCCAGCAAACGAATCAAAATTGATTGATGAAGTTCAAGCGTTACGAAATAGCGACAGCCGATTTTTACAAAGCAAAAACTATGAAGTTTTCTTTGCAAGTGCAAAACAAATTCCGAACATTTTGCATGAAATTGGGCGTTTGCGCGAAATCACTTTCCGTGAAGTTGGTGAAGGAACAAATGAATCGATTGACTTAGACGAATACGACAAATATTACCACCACATGTTTTTATGGGATGATGAAACCAAAAAAATTGCGGGTGCCTATCGTATGGGGCTAGGTTCTGAAATTTATCCAAAATACGGAATCGAAGGTTTTTACTTGACTGATCTATTTAGATTTGAACAAGAACTTCACGACATGATGCACAAATCGATTGAAATGGGCCGTGCCTTTATTGTGAAAGAATATCAGCAAAAACCAATGCCTTTGTTCTTACTATGGAAAGGTATTATTCATACCACTTTACGTCATCCAGAGCACAAATACTTGGTTGGTGGTGTAAGTATCAGCAATCAGTTTTCAGACTTCTCTAAATCGTTAATGATTGAGTTTATGAAATCAAACTACTACGATCCATATATCGCACAATATATCCATCCTAAAAAGGCATATAAAGTAAAACTGAAAGATGCTGATAAAGATTTTATCTTCGATGAAGCAGAATCTGATTTGAACAAATTTGACAAAATCATTGATGAATTGGAACCAGGAAATTTACGTTTACCTGTTTTGATCAAGAAATACATCAAACAAAACGCAAGAGTAGTTGCTTTCAATGTCGATCCATTATTCAACAATGCCATTGACGGTTTAATGTACATCAGAATCGCCGATATCCCAGAAAGCACCATGAAACCGGTTATTGAAGAATTCCAGATAGAATTAGAGAAAAAGTTATCTGAAAAAGAAGATTAACTCAAAATCTATTAAACATAAAAAAAATCCCATTCTTTACGAATGGGATTTTTTATTTACAATTTTTATTTAAAACTAGAACCAAGCCTTTTTTCCAATTTGGTATGTTTTATAAAACTCCTCATCAGATTTAGTCAAATAAATTATTCCTTCAACAAATCCAATTATCCCAGCAAATCCACATGTTACAACACTAACGATTAACTGAATAATTCCCTCTTTAGTATAACCTAAATAGAATTTATGCACACCAAAAGCACCTAGTAAAATCCCTAGAACTCCTGCAACAACTTTCTTGTTTTCAACATTTTCAAACTTTGCGTTTTCCATTTTTTCTCAATTAAAGTTTACATTTTCAAGAAAATCCTTGAAAAATGCAAAACTAAAAATCAAAAAATCGCGTAATAAGCTCAATAAGCTAATATTATATCAAAAAAAGACATTCTATTGTTCATTAATTTTTACGTTTAAAACCAGCCTTGATAGCCTACTTGGTAGGTTTGATAAAACTCTTCATCGCTTTTTGTCAAGTACAAAATCCCTTCTATTATTCCGATAATGCCACCAACACCACACATCAGACCTAAAAGCAACTGAATGATACCTTCTTTCGTATAACCCAAATAAAACTTATGAACTCCTAATGCTCCTAGCAAAATAGCCAGAATTCCTGCTGAAATTTTTTTATTTTCCTGTCTTGGCTGTGATGGTGTATTCCAAGCCTCATATTTTGAATTTTCCATTTTCTATTTTTTAAATTTTTAAGCAATAACAAAAAAACCCATTCGCAAGCGAATGGGTTTTCTATATGATCAATTAAAACCAGCCTTTTTTACCAACCTGATATGTTTGATAAAACTCTTCATCTGATTTTGTTAAATAAATAATTCCTTCAATAAATCCGATTATTCCACCAAGTCCACAAGTAACAATACTGATTACTAATTGAATAATTCCCTCTTGAGTATAACCTAGTATGAATTTATGAATTCCTAAATATCCAAAAATTATCCCCATAATTCCAGCTAAAACCTTTTTGTTTTCTTGTCTAGGTTGAGACGGCGTATTCCAGCTTTCAGGTTTTGTAGTTTCCATATCTTATTTAGTTAATGTTAACACCTATTTCTTCAATTTCTTCAATGGTACTTTTTGGATCTGGGCCATAATAGTTTTCTCCTTGCTCCCCTTCTGTTGCTAAAAGAATAAGAAACCAAATAGGCCCAACTAATGGAATGCAGGAAATAAGGATGTTCCAGCCACTTTTGCCCAAATCATGCATTCTTCTAACTGTTACTGCCAAAGAAGGGATTACCGTAAGCAAGGCATAAATAATAAAAAGCACTATAGCTATCTGAAAAGCCAAATCTCCACCTGTAACGACAGATAATAAAACTGCAAAAGCAATCATCACAAAAAAGATAACTGCTGTGGCAAGACGAAAATACCAATATTCACTTCTTCTAGCTCTACCGCTAAAGTTCGAGTAGTTTTGAAACATGGCAATTTTATACCATTCAATCATAATTAAAGATAATTTATTAGGCCTACTCTTGGGATTTTCGGTTTTCTCCGAACTTCAAAAGAAATTACTTAGAATCATTCTTTAAAATTCGGAAACAATATTATTAAAAATTAACAAATAAAACTAATCTTGCCAAATAAAATTTACAGGAAAAACCTCGTTATAAAAAACCAAACGAAACAAGTTATTATTTCTCGTAAACTGCCTTGATTTTATCAACAATTACTTGAGCTAGACGCTCGTGGCTCTCAAAAGTCCAACCTGCAATATGTGGTGTAAGTAAAGCATTTTTTGCATCAAGCAAATATTGAAACGCTTCTGGTGTATTTTTATCCTGAAAAAGGGTTTCAAAAGATAATTTTTCATACTCCAAAACATCTAAACCTGCACCTAGCACCTTTTTTGACTTCATAGCTTCAACTAAATCAGCTGTGACTATATTTTTGCCACGAGAAGTATTTATGATCCAAAATGGCTTCGAAAATGCGTTTATAAAATTCGCATTAACCATTTTGTCCGTTTCAGGCGTCCAAGGCAAATGCAAACTCAAAACATCAGCTCGTTTTTGCAATTCTGCCAATGAAACTTGTTTTGCGTTTTCGTCACCAATATTTTCTAGAATATCATAAAACAATACTTCGGTATCAAAACCGCGAAGTTTTTTGGCGAAAGCTTTTCCCATATTTCCATAACCAATAATTCCGACAGTTTTCCCATCAAGTTCATGACCACGATTACTTTCTCTGTTCCAATGTCCTGCCCTAACTTCGGCGTCGGCCTGATTTAAATTATTAAAAAGCGATAATATTACACCTAGCGAATGTTCTGCAACCGCGTTTCTATTTCCTTCTGGCGCCGCAATCAAATGAATTCCTTTTGCAGAAGCATACTCACAATCAATACTTTCTAAACCGGCACCCACTCTTGCAATAAATTGCAACTTAGTTGCTTTATCTAAAAAAGCCTTGTCAATCTTGAAACGACTGCGAATTACAATTCCGTTATAATCTTGAATTTTAGCTTCTATTTCTTCTTTAGAAGATTTAAAATCGGCATGGTTTTCAAAACCCGCTTCTTCTAGTTGGTTCCACAAAACGGGATTATTGCTGTCGATATGAAGAATTTTTACACTCATTTTTCTTGAATTTTTATATCAAACAAAAATACGGTAATTCTCCAAAATTACTTCCACTTTGTCAAACACAAAAAGCGCAAAACACAAATTCATTTTATTTTTTTAACTTTGAAAATACGAGACAAAAACTTTCACTTCTCAGGAAAATCTGCCAAAATGAAATTGACTAAAACTTTTAATTCTTTTTTTAATAACGAAAAATCTGGCGGACTGCTATTGTTGTTTGTAACAATCTGCTCGTTATATCTTGCAAATTCTGCTTATTCCAACGGATATGTTTCTTTTTGGGAAAAAGATTTGGCAGGTCATTCCATCACCCATTGGATCAATGATGGTTTGATGACTATTTTCTTTTTATTGATTGGTTTGGAACTGGAACGAGAAATTTATCATGGCGAATTATCCAATATAAAAAATGCCTCGCTTCCAATAATGGCGGCGCTCGGCGGTATGTTAGTTCCTGCTGCCATTTTCCTGGCTTTAAATTTTGGAACAGCAACCCAAAACGGAGCAGGAATTCCCATGGCGACTGACATTGCATTTGCTATCGGGATTTTGTCGCTTTTGGGCAAAAAAGTTCCCGCTTCTTTAAAAGTCTTTTTGACCGCACTTGCCGTAATTGATGATTTGGGAGCCATAATTGTCATTGCTGTTTTTTATACCACATCAATTGCTTTTGTAAATCTTGCTATTGCATTGGGAATTTGGGGACTGCTTTTTATTTTAAACAGAATGAAAATCAACAATATCATTCCGTATTTGATTGGCGGCATTATAATGTGGTATTTTATGCTTAATTCTGGTGTTCATGCAACGATAACAGGCGTAATATTAGCATTTGTAATTCCGTTTGGCGATGGCAGTGAAAAATCATCTTCATACAAATTACAGCATTTTTTACATAAACCTGTTGCCTTTATCATTTTGCCACTTTTTGCTATTGCAAATACTTGCATTGCAATAACGCAAGATTGGCATGAAGGCTTGAATCACCCAAACACTTTCGGAATTATTCTGGGCTTAGTTGTCGGGAAACCTTTAGGAATTGTTCTTTTTTCATCGATCGGTGTAACAGCAGGCTTGTGTGCTTTGCCAAAAAATCTAAAATGGGCTCATATTTTAGGAGCAGGAATGTTGGGCGGAATTGGTTTTACGATGTCGATTTTCATTACCATTTTGGCTTTTAAAGATCCTGAAACGATTGTTTTCTCAAAAATTGCTATTCTTATTGCGTCTATGCTTTCTGGAATTATTGGCTTTTTCTATTTAAAATATACTTTGAAAAAAAATCTAAAAACGAAATCATGATTGCAAGAATCTGGCATGGAAAAACAAAGATTGAAGATTATGAAACTTATACCAAGTTTTTAGTCCAAACTGCCATTCCTGATTATGAAAAAACCCCAGGTTTTGTAAAACTTTCTTTTTTAAGAAACATCAAAAATAATGAAGGTCATTTTACACTTATTACGTATTGGGAAAGCTGGGAAGTCATTAAAAATTTTGCCGGAGAAAACATTGAAAAAGCTAAATATTACCCTGAAGACAACCAATTTCTTTTGGAATTTGAAGAGAATGTAGAGCACTTTGAAGTTTTTGCTTAATTAAAAAAAGAAGCATTATGAAAAGAAACAAAATCATACTTTTTTCTTTTGTTGCCATTATTGTTCTACTTGGCGCAGTGATCATGCTCAAAGCAAAAAAATCGGAAATCCCAGGTGGTTGCGGAACACGCAGCTTGCCTTCTCACAAAAATGCCAACTTAACCGAAAATCAAAAAAAGGGAAGAGAAATATTTAATTCCAATTGTGCAGCATGCCATAAATTAGACATAAAATCAACAGGACCGGCACTTCACGAAGTCGATTCGATTGTTTTTGTAAACTGGTTAACGAATAAAAAAAAAAAACTCGACTCTACAAAAGTGGAGATTTTAGCAATTGATTATCATAAAACGGTATTTTCAAAAACTTTATCTAAGAAGCAAGTCACACAATTAATAGATTATTGCCACTCGAAATAAAATTCCAAAAAATAAAAAATTCCAAATCCCAACTAGAAAATTGGAATTTGGAATTTTTACTTATTGGTATTTTTTATTTTAATAAACCTTTGATTTGCTTCAAAGAAGTTTTGATTCCCTTAATCAAAGACGAACTGAATCCATTGTGTTCCATTTCATTCAAACCAACAATTGTACAACCTTGTGGCGTTGTTACGCGGTCGATTAATTGTTCAGGATGCACTTTTTCATCCAACAACATTTTTGCTGCTCCTTTTACCGTTTGTGCAGCGATTGCCAAAGCGGTATTAGAATCAAATCCGATTTCGATTCCTGCTTGCATCGAAGCACGAATGTATCTTAAAGCATAAGCCGTTCCGCATGCGCCAAGAACAGTCGCTGCGTCCATCAATTTTTCATCGATTACAGGAGCCGTTCCTAAATCTTGAAACAAATCAACAATTGGCATTGCTTTTTCCCTATCTTTTTCTGGGAAAGAAATACAAGTAGCCGATTCTCCAAATTGCGCCGCAATATTTGGCATAATGCGTACAACTGGATATTGATTATTTGTTTTTGTCTGAAGCATCTCCAAAGACAATCCGCTTACTGCCGAAGCAATTGTTTTGTTTTGGATTACGGGTAAAATCTCTGCCAAAACGGTATCAACTTGATACGGTTTTATCGTTAAAATCACAACATCAGCTTCCTGAATGTTATGTTTGTTATCATTAGACACTGTAATTCCGTATTCAGATAAATATTGAATACTGGCAATGTTTCTTCTTGTTACGGTAACTTGGTTATTTTTTGAAAATTTAGCAATTCCCAAGGCAATAGAAACCCCCAGGTTTCCTCCCCCAATAATATGTACATTCATACTGCTTGGTTTTAATTTATTTTTGGCTGATTTACAGCCTATTTTTTCGGCTACAAATTACATAGAATTTAAAGATTTTAAATCACTGTAAGTTGTTAATTTGTGCCAAAAATCTAAAATCCAAGAATCATTTTTGCTACTCCAAAGTAGAGCATAATTCCAAAAACGTCATTTGTTGTTGTGATAAACGGTCCCGTTGCAATTGCGGGATCGATTTTATTTTTATGAAGAAACAAAGGCACAAGAGTTCCTAAAGTAGCCGCAAATAAAATCACGACAATCATAGAAATTGAAATTGCCAATCCAACAGAATATTGCCCGTACATAAGAGAATGATATCCTAAAAGAAGCAAAGAAATGATACTTCCCGAAATCATCGAAACGGTAAGTTCCTTGCTGAAATAACTACGACTGAATTCTTTCAAAGTACCATTAGCCAAACCTTGCACAACAATTGCCGAAGCTTGAACCCCAATATTTCCAGCAGTTGCAGAAAGCAAAGGCACAAAAATGATTAATGTTGAATATTTCTGAAAAGCGCTTTCGTTGTCTTTCAATACAAACGAAGCAACGATTTCAATTACCATTCCAATTAAAAGCCAAGGCAAGCGTGCTTTCGTTAACTCCAAAACACTGTCATTACTTTCAATGTCTTGCGTAATACCGGCAGCTAACTGATAATCTTTATCGGCTTCTTCCTTGATTACGTCTACGATATCGTCAATGGTAATTCTTCCAACTAAACGGCCAAGTTCATCTACAACCGGAATGGCCTCCAAATCGTATTTTTGCATGATACGCGCCACCTCAACATCTTCGGTATCAACATTTACAAAATTTAATTTTCGGATATAAACGTCGCCAATTTGAGTTTTGGTCGAAGAAGTCAATAAATCTTTAAGCGATAATCTTCCTTTTAATCGGTTTTCATCGTCAACCACATAAATAGAATGAACTCTAGAAACATTCTCTGCTTGAATACGCATTTCTTTAACGCAAGTCAAAACATTCCAATTTTCATTGACCTTAACAAGCTCTTTACCCATCAAACCACCCGCTGTGTTTTCATCATAGCGCAATAATTCGACGATATCTTTTGCGTGCTCAACATCGACTAACTCCGAGATAACCTCCGCCTTAATATCTTGCGAAAGCTCAGCGATAATATCGGCAGCATCATTTGTTTCAAGCTCATCAAGCTCTTCAGCAATTTCTTTAGGTGAAAGACGGCTTAAGATATTTTCACGCAGATCTTCTTCTAATTCAAGAAGAATTTCGGCTGTTTTGTCACTATCTAAAACCCTGAAAATATATGTTGCTTCGTCAAAATCTAATTCTTCTAGAATTTCGGCGATATCAGCGTGGTGAAGATCATTAAGTAAAATTTCAAGTTCGTTGTCATTTTTCTTAACGATTAGTTCCTCTAATTGGTGGATAAATTCTTTGCTAACTTTGAACTCCATCGGCTTCTATTTTTTGAGTCAAAACAATAAATTCCTCAACGCTAAGCTGTTCGGGACGTTTATCAAAGATAGTGTCTTCTCGCAGATTATCTGATAAATTTAATGTTTTTAAACTGTTACGTAATGTTTTTCGTCTTTGCTGAAAAGCCGTTTTTACAACCGTAAAAAATAACTTTTCACCACACGGAAGACTATAATCTTCCTTTCGGGTCATTTTCATCACACCCGACTTGACCTTGGGCGGAGGAATAAAAACATTTTCGTTTACAGTAAACAAATACTCAGTATCATAGAAAGCCTGTGACAACACAGACAAGATTCCGTAGGTTTTTGATCCTTTTTTCTCGCAGATTCGCTCTGCAACTTCCTTTTGAAACATTCCAGAAAATTCTGGAATCTGATCTCTAAATTCTAAAGTTCTAAAAACAATTTGTGAAGAGATGTTGTATGGGAAGTTACCAATAATGGCGAACTGTTTGTTTTCGTAAACCTGATTTATATTGTATTTCAGGAAGTCTTCTGAAATAATTTTGTCTTTTAACTTTGGGTAATTTGCATCTAAATACGCTACAGATTCGGTATCGATTTCGATTACTCGTGTCGTAATAGGTTTATCAAGCAAGTATTTAGTAAGCACACCCATCCCTGGTCCTATTTCTAAAACCTCATCATATCCTTTTAAGCTCAAAGTATCGGCAATTGCTTTTGCAATACTTTCGTCTTTAAGGAAATGCTGTCCTAAATGTTTTTTGGCTTTTACTTTTTCCATTTTCTTACCTGTTTTGCCACGAGGCTGCAAAAGTATTCTTTTTAAATCAAAGGCACTACGAAAAGCTTTATTTTTTTGCCAAGAAGGCACAAAGACATGACGCTTTATTTTGTTTTGCCACGAATTACGCAAATTTTCAGAAATTTGAAAGCCATTTCAAATACTGAAAATTGTGACTGTGAGTAAAAAATTAATGCTCTGAAATAACTTCCAATTCCGTTCTGAATGAAAGCATTTTATCCGCAAATAATTCTAATGCTTCTCTATCAAACTTCGGCTGATCTTCCAGATAATATTTCTCTAGCGTTTCTTTGCTGTCCGTTGTATACTGAACAGAATATGTAATACCACCCATTTCTTCTTCAACCAAAACCTTTACAATTCGTGCCGATGAAAATTTTTGAGTCGCCAGAATTTCTGGAATATGTTTTTCCTGCATCCATTTCAACCATTGGTCGTGAGCGCTTTCGTGTATATTTGTGGTGATGTTGTATATAATCATTTTTTCTAAGGTTCTAAGATGCTAAGCTTCTAAGGTTCTGAGTTTTTTCTTTCGAATCTTAAATCATCATATTGCTAATTCTTTCTCGTTTGGTCCCGATAGCTATTGGGAGGAATTTTCTTTTTGGAATTTAATTCTATAAATTCTTATCTCCTCTTAACTCTCTATATTTTTTTCTCGCATCAACAAAGTAAATACTGTCTTGATGATTGAAAATTACCTTCTCATACAAAGGTTTTGCTTTTTCTGTATCGTGAAGTTCGTCACTGTAAATTTCTGCGGAGAAAAACAATGCTTCATCAACATAAATCCCGTCTCCATGGTGATCTATGATCTGTTGATATTGGCTTAAAGCCGAATTAAAATCTTTCTGGCTTTCGTATATTTTCCCTAAACGCAACATTGTAACCGCTTCAATTTCCTGCCCTTTGAAGGTTTTCAATATATTCTGAAACTGCGTGATTGCTTCTTGCTTTTTATTCTGATAAATTAAAAAATCTCCTTTTGCAAATTGCTTCAATGCGGTTTGCGTAGAATCTGTAACGGTATTGTCGTTTATCAGCAAAAAATATTCAAGAGCGTCATTGGCAATCAATTGTGTGTTTGCTGATTTTAATTCTTTGAACTGTTTTAAGGCCCATTCAAAATCACCTTTATAATAGCTTGTTTTTGCAGCTTTCAAACTTGCTTCATGCGCCATGACATCATTTTTCAAATCCAATTGAATTTGCGAATAATAAATCAGCGCCTGATTGTATTTTTCCTGCAAAAGCAAAATATCAGCCAATTCCATTTTAGCATCTGCTTGCTGGTAATCGTTTAAATTAAGTTCCAAAGCACGTTTGACAATCGCAATACCTTCTTCTGGATTTTTCAAATTAAATGCTGCAAAATGCGCCTTAATTAGTTGCAAAGATAAGGTAAAAGGAGTTGTTCCATAAGTTGTTAGCAATTGCTGTAATTCGGCATCGATTGCTGGATAATCTTTGTCTTGCGCTTTATCAATTTTGATTTGCATCAAATAAGCATTCGACTGAATTAATAAATCCTGATCTTTTGTGTTTTGAAGAATAAAGTTTAAGATTTCTGAAGCGGTTTCATCATCATCTTCATTCATTGCAAACTGACTCAGATTTACAATACTTGAAAGCGATTCAGGCTCACGTTTGTAAATGGCTTTTTCTTGAATAAACGCTTTTCCAAATTCTTTCTGTTGTACATAAAACCAGCTCAAGTAATGATTCCAAAACACGTCTTGATCTTTTTGCGTTTTTAAAATCAGAGCTTTTCGCATCGCATCTTTAAAAGCGGTATTATCTGTTTCGCCATTCATGAAACGTGATAATTGCGTTTGGATCAAATTTGCATTTTGCGGATTTTTATAGGATTCGGTCAACAAAAGGTCAATCATTTCATCGGTTTTCCCTAATTGGCCGTACAACATTCCGATTTGAAAATTAAAATTGTAATTTGGCTGAATCTGCATTGCGGTTTGATAAGCCTTTAAGGCATATTCCAACAATACTTTTTTCTCAAACGAATTTCCAATTCCGTAAACATCATTCGGATTTACTTTGATTTTTTCAATTGCTTGATCGTAGTAATTTCGGGCTTTTGATTCGTTTTTCTGAAGTTGATAATTGTACCCCAATTCCACCAAAAAAACACCTTGTTTGTATCTGCTGTATCGATCCAAAATTGCTTTTTCGGCCACAGAAAATTGCTGCAATTGCTGATAGCAGTCAATGGTTCTTAAAAAATATTGGGTATTGGATGGTGCGCTATTCAAAAGCTCTTCATAGCTGACTTTTGCTTTTTCAAAATCGCCTTTATCGTAGTAATATTGAGCCAATTGCTCATTTTGGGCGAATGCAAAACCGGACCACAACAAAACGATATAGATAAAGATGTTTTTCATATTTCAGTTTTTAATGTGGCATTTTAAACAATTAGAAACCTGACGGGTTTTAAAAATCCGTCAGGTTTAACTAAATTACAAAAAATTTAGTTTATAATATCAAATCCACAGTAAGGGCGCAATACTTCTGGAATTACGATTCCTTCTGGAGTTTGGTAATTTTCTAAAATTCCTGCCAAAACTCTAGGCAAAGCCAATGAACTTCCGTTTAATGTATGAGCCAATTGATTTTTTCCGTCTTTGTCTTTGAAACGCAATTTCAAACGGTTTGCCTGGAAAGTTTCAAAGTTAGAAACAGAACTGATTTCTAACCAACGATCCTGCGCCGTAGAAAATACTTCAAAATCATAAGTCAAAGCCGATGTGAATCCCATATCGCCTCCACAAAGACGTAAAATTCGGTATGGCAATTTTAATTCCTGCAAAATGTTTTTTACGTGCTCAACCATTCCGTCAAGTGCTTCGTATGATTTTTCAGGATGCTCGATGCGTACAATTTCCACTTTGTCAAATTGATGCAAACGATTCAATCCGCGTACGTGTGCTCCGTAAGAACCCGCTTCACGACGGAAACATGGTGTATACGCTGTATGCAAAACTGGTAATTCGCTTTCATTCAAAATTACATCGCGGAACAAATTCGTCACTGGAACCTCAGCAGTTGGAATCAAATATAAATCATCAACCGTTGCATGGTACATTTGTCCTTCTTTATCTGGCAATTGTCCTGTTCCGTAACCTGAAGCTTCGTTTACCAAATGCGGCACTTGAACTTCATTATATCCTGCCGCAGTATTTTTATCTAAAAAGTAATTAATTAAAGCACGTTGTAAACGAGCTCCTTTTCCTTTGTAAACAGGAAATCCAGCACCAGTGATTTTTACACCAAGCTCAAAATCAATAATATCATATTTTTTCACCAATTCCCAATGCGGTTGCGCACCTTCATGTAAAACCGGAATATCTCCTTCTTGGAAAACATTCAAATTGTCGTCTGGAGTTTTCCCTTCTGGAACAATATCAGCTGGTAAATTTGGTAACGTATATAATTTATTTGTTAACTCAACAGCAAGTGCTTCGGCTTTTTCTCCAAGTTCTTTGCTTCTTTCTTTTAATGAAACTGTTTTTTCTTTTAAAATCGCCGCTTTAGCTTTTTCACCAGCTTTCATTAATTCACCAATATCTTTGGATAATTTATTAGATTCAGATAAAACATTGTCTAATTCTACTTGCGCAGCACGACGGTTTTCATCTAATTGCACCACCTCTTCAACAACGCTTTTAGCATCGATATTTCGTTTTGCTAAAGCCTTGATTACTTTCTCTTGATTCTCTCTAATAAATGCGATTTGTAACATAGCTTAATTTTTGTAACTATTTTATTTATAACGGAAGCAAATTTAAGGAAATGTTTGTTAACATTAGGACAAACTTTTAGGGTTTGGTTTCTTTTTATTTCCTGAAAATCGAAATCGCTTTAAACTTCTAATGTTTAATTTCTTGAAAATCGAAAAATATACATTTTTAAACTCTTACCCCCTAATTCTATATATTTGTAATTGACCTTATATAATGGCTAAACCTATGAAAAAAACAATACTTTTATTTTTAATTATTTTTTCTTGCGTACTTATAAGCTGTAATCAGCAAACTATTGAAACGTATAACAATACTGTTGTTCATGCGCATGACGAACTATTTTTAATCAATAATAATTTCTATAAGGAAGCTGCAAATTATATTGGAAATCCGAAATCTAAAAAACTGCTAACCAATTTAATTGAAGACACGAAAAGAAAAACAGAAGAAGGAAGAAAATCTGTTGAAGATCTGGTCCCATTTAAAGATCATGGTTTACGAAGAACTATTTTAGAAATGTATGATGCTACTGAAGATGCAATGTATCTTTACGAAGCGAATGCAGCTATGATTACAGCAGACGGCAATAGTGAAAAAGTGGCTAAATTGTTTGAAGAACATATTGTAAAATATAGAGAATTAGATCAACTAATCCGCGAACTTCAAGTTCAGTACGCTTATTATAATAAACTCCAACTGCGATAAAGCAAATTTGAATAATAAAAAAACGGAAACAGCTTTTTAAGGTTGTTTCCGCTTAGCATTAAATTCTTTTTAATTTAGAATCTGAATATTTTATCTCGTGTAAACCGTAATTGCACCACTTGCATCTCTAAGTTTAAGCTCTGTAAATGTTAGGTTTACGATATCCTGCGTTGTAGTTGCTCCGCCAGTAATAGAGATCGTCAAATTGTTATGTGATCTTGAATAAATTCCTGTTGTTGTAGTCAAAGCGCAGGCACTTACGGTTGAATCATAATTTCCATAAGTTGCCGTATTGTCTAATTTAAGTTCTAAATAATCTTTGCTGCAACCACTTGCGTTTTGAGGTGCATCGATTAAAGTTTCAACTCCGCCAACTACAGTTCCTGTTTTACTTAAATCCCATTTTCCTGATAGTGGCACTAATGTTTCTCCTTCATTGTCGTCACTACTGCACGACATCGTAGTTAATCCTATACACAATAATAGCCCGAATAATATACGTTTAGTTTTCATCTTTCTTTTCTTTAAAAATTTATATTGCTAAATTAATTTTAAAGATTTGCAGGTTTGTTACACAAATTGACCTAACGTTTATATAATTTCTAGAAATTCGTAAGTAAATTCATAAAATTATCTAACGCCTCAAAAGAGTAGAAATCAGCAAAATGAAAAATTATATTAAAAGATAACTTACTAAAATAATTCTGATATATTTGTTTTAACAATAATTTATAACGTTTAAGCTTATGAAAAAAATTACTTTCCTTTTCTTATTGTTTGTATCTGTAGTATTTACCGGTTGTGGTGAACAAACTACTACAAGTTACAACAACCAAATTGTAGAAGCGCACAAAAAGCTTTTTGAAGCAAATGATACCTTTTTGAATAACAGTTTAAATTTTATTGGAAAACCAGAATCAAAAAAAGAATTCCTGAAATTGATTGCTTCAACTAGAAACAAACTTGTTGCCGCACAAAAACCAGTAGATCTATTAGCTCCTATGAATACTGATCATGGTCTTAGAAAAACAATGTTGGACATGTTTGACCTTAGCATTGCCTCAATGGATGGTTTTGAAGCAAACATAGAAGTTTTAACATCTAAAGGCAATGAAGAGAAAGCAGCCACAATGGTGCAAGGCGCTTTTAGCGGATTATTAGACCTTGACGCAGAAATCAAAGCAATTCAAGTAGAATATGCAGATGCAAATAATGCTCAATTAAGGTAAATCTTAATTGGGCATTAGCCTTTTTATACATTTACAATCCTTTATTCTCTGCCAACAATTCTTTTAATTGTTTTGTTTTTAAAAAGGCAGCAAAACGTCCGGAAAGCAACAACATTTCTTTTTCTTCTGGAGTTGTTTTAAGTTTGGTTTCTACATGCGACGTATATTCATAAAGCATTAAAAGTTCGCTTGCGCCAAAATCCTTAAACGTTTCTTTATCTAAACTAGAAAGTTGCAACTCACCATTTTTATCTTTTTTAAAACGATCTTCTCCAAACTTTTCAATTAATTTCGCTTTAAAATCATCATGAAGCTTTAGCCAGCTTGCAACTTCATCATCTGAATTTTTTAATTGTACGACCAGATCTTCGTAAGCTTGATCTTTTTTCAACGTAAGCAAATAATCCCGTAAAGTCGTGAAACCAATAATCTGATAATTCGAAATTGGGATTTTATATTTATCCAGCGCATTTTCGACATCTTTTTCAAAAGTAATATATCGTGTTTGAACTGTATATAAAGACGCTGTTTCAAGCAATGAAATCAATTTTATTTTCTCATCGTTTATAAAAGGTGCTTTTTTGCCCGGCCCTAAACAATCAATAAACAGGGCTTTTTTATTTTTGTCTTTTACTTTGGTATCACTATGAAGCAGTTCGATCAAGGTTTCGTAACCCATATTATCTGATGCACCGCCATCAATCACACATAAAATTTTATCCTGATTTTTGATTCCGAATTTGGTTTTTGGAAGAACACCCGGAAACGCAGAACTAGCCGTAATAGCATACGTCAGCGGAAAATCGTAACCATCGCTGATTTGATTTCCGTCAAGCGGAAGTGAAGCTTTGTTTGGAGCCAAAGACGAATTGATCTTCAAGCCATGAATGATGTGAGGCATAAACGGTACACGTTCTCCATTGCTATATGCAGTTCCATTGGCCACCATAATTGGAAGTGTTGGACTCAATTTGCTGCCCTTCGGAATAAAAAAATCAGATAAAAGCATTTGCGTTTTAAACTTATTTTCATTCTCAGGATTTGTGCTGTCGTATTGCAAAACTTCCAAATCCAGTCGTTGCGCCATCGAGATTTTTTCACCCTTTTCGTTTCGGCTGTTATTTAAAAGAGAGAAAAGTGTCGCCGATTTGTTTACATCAGACTTAAAAGCATCTGCCTTTGAAAAATAAAATTCATTAAAACTACAATTATCGTATTGCAATTTGTTTTTCAAAATTGTCAGATAATATCCAGCCGAATAACAACCACCTGAAACTGTTGAGAAATAATCGATTTCATTCAGAAAATTTCGACTCGAATCATCTTCCTGAATTTCTTCTAATCCCAACAAAACCCCCATGCTGAAAAACTGCGCACGCGAACCACCTCCAGAAATCCCAACTCCCAAAGCGATATTCGGATTTTGAATTCGCGAATCACGTTCTTGAACCGATTTATAATCCTCTAGCGAAACAGGGGGAATAGAATTGTAATTAATTTCTGAGAAAAGATTGATTTTGTTTTGAGAAAAACCAACCTGCATAAAAAGCAGAAGTAACAGTTGCTGGTATTTAAACATGATTTTCAACTTATTAAATCTAGATCTTTTCGCATTTTATTCTACAACAACACTTTTCGTAGGTGAGGAAGTACAAGATGAGCTTCCGTTTTCAACGGTAACGTCTGCTTTTACTGTATACGTTCCTGCTGCAGTATAGGTATGTGAAGTTGATGTACCCGCAACCGTTTCAGTTGTTCCATCTCCAAAAGTCCATTTGACCGATTTCAAAGTATAAGATCCAGTATATTCAATAGCATAATTGATCTTTTTGGAATTCGAAGCATCGGCAGTATGTGTAAGTTTTATAAAGAAAGATTGCCCCACACAATCAATTCCTTTTTCGATATCATCTTTCCCGCAGGAAAAAAAAAATACCAACATTCCAATCATGGCGAAAACTGCAAATTTACTTTTCATAGCTTATAAAATTTTCATGAATATTCAGCATTTATGGCAATTTACACAAATTATGATCAATTTCATATTATCAAATTATTAAAACGACTTCGCTTTTATTCGACATTAAACAATCGCAAAATATATGAAAGTTCATAAACGATAAAAATGAGAGCCAAAATGGTATGAAACACTTTATTATGAATTTTGATTGCGACTAAACAAAGCAAGATATGACTAATAATTCGGACATAATATTCACTTTGATTATACAAAAAGTAGTTGCCTCCTTTTATTGCCGTATCAATCATATCTGCAATAAAACTGATGGCCAACACCGCAAAAAACCAATTTTTCCTTGAATAAAAATAGTCTTCATAACCCGAATAATCTACTAAATCATCAGGATACAAAATCGCACAAAGCAAATAATAGATTAATATGTAGCAGATTATGAAAAAATAATCTGCAAAATACCATTCCTGAATTAATTTCAGATTAAACTCCCACCACCAAAAATGAATCAGAAGCAAAAAAACATAAAACACCCAAAGCGAATGCACAAAATAAATTTTCTTTCGTCCCGGATGTTGAATAAAAATAACTGAGCCTTTGATAAGATGCGTCAAACCCAAACCCAAAATAATTCCGATAACCGATTTGATATGTGTAAGTTCTTCCATAAAACATTCTGATTTTAGAAAGAACTAAAATTAAATCAATTAATTGAAATACAACTACTTGAACTTATAAGTTTTAATCTGTGAACCTTAACCTCTAAATCTAAATTTAAGCTCGCTTGATTTCATGCCCAACAAACTCTTCCAAAACAGCAAACATATCATCAACTGGAAGCGCTTCAAAATCGGGATGTGTTTTTAAGAAATTGGCATTCAGTTCTACCAAATTTTCTTCCAATTCAAAAAATGCATTGTTATTAAAAGAATCACGAATTGGATTTGCACCATCTAATTTTCCTTTCAAAAATTTATCAAGTTTGATGTTGCTCGTAATTCGAACTTTTTTGCTTTGTTCCAAAAACAATTCCAAATGCTTTTCGGCACCAATTAAAGCCAGACCTTCTTCAATCAATTCATTCAAATCTTTATTCCAGCCTGAATTATGCACAAACTGTGCAAAATTTCCCTGAGTATATTGCGACCAGTAATAATCTAAATAATAACTCGTCAATGCATCCTCATGAATAAATTCATCATCAACACCTTCCTCTCGCATTAAATTGATTACCGAAATATTCGAATGAATCACATCCTGCGAATTCTCACTATTATTTGCCGTTTCTGAAACTAGTATTCTGCCAAATTCTTCCATTTCTATATCATTGTTTTGATTTGATTTTGCCACTATTGCTTTCAGACGAAGTTTTTGCGCCTCCTTCTCTTCACGAAGTTTCGCTTTCTTTCTGTTCAGCAATTTGGTATGCAAAGCCTTATTTTTTGTGTTTTTTTCCGGTCCTTTTGCCATGGTCTTTCTTCTTTTATATTTAAATACTCAAGAATCGTTTTGCAAATTTCGGAGAAATATCAATACGTTTCAGAATATTTTTTTGGGCGTTTCCCTTTGGGCCGGGCTATCCGCTTCAAGTCCTCGCACTTCCTTCGTCAGGCTGTGGGCTTTCCACTTCTATCCCTAACGCAACCATTTCGAAAAAACCCCATCTATTTAATTAACAAATAATTAGAAATCATATTAAAAAACCAAAACACCATGAAACAGCTAATTTTATTTTTAAGTATTGCTCTTGCACTAACAAGTTGCAGCAACGACGATTCAGATCCATCAAAAGTTGCGTTTAAAACTATTATTCAAGGTGCTCATTACGGTGGATCGCCAGGAACAATCCAACAATCCAATTTGGTAATAAAAAATCAAACTGATTGGAATAATTTACAAGCAAAACTGAATTTCATGACACTTGCGGTATACACCTCGCCTGACATGAATGTTGATTTTACGAAACAACAAGTTATTGCGGTTTTTGATCAAGTCCGAAATTCTGGAGGCTATTCAATAGACATTACAAATATTACGCAAAACAACACCGAATTGATTGTTAAGATCGAACAATTAAAAAAAGGAGACTTAACTACAGTGATGTCTCAGCCATTTCATATTGTTAAGATTGCTAAGACCAATAAAACTGTTGTTTTTAAATAAGAAATACTAAATTCTGAAAAGTGAAAAACTCAGTTTCTCGTTAAAATTATTTATACTTTTATAAGATATTTAAAACAAGTAGGTAATTTTCAAAGAGACTAAATGACCCCGACTTTCTTCTCAACCCAAGAACAATTCAGAGCGTGGCTGGAAAAGCATTATCAAAAAGAAACAGAACTTTTGGTTGGTTTCTACAAGGTGAATAGCAAAAAACCATCCATGTCATGGTCAGAATCTGTCGACCAAGCACTTTGTTTTGGTTGGATTGACGGCATTCGAAAATCAATTGACGAAGAAAGTTATACCATCAGATTTACGCCAAGAAAAAAATCGAGTATTTGGAGCGCCATCAACATCAAAAAAATTGAAACGCTAACAAAAGCTGGACTAATGAAAGAAGCCGGACTAAAAGCTTTTGAACACAGATCAGAAGAAAGATCCAAGGTTTATTCGCACGAAAGAGAAGCTTATATTCTTGACCCTATTTTAGAAAAGCAATTTCAAGCCCATAAAACAGCTTGGGAATATTTTAATAATCAAGCACCATCGTACAAAAGAGTAATGATTCATTGGATTATGTCTGCCAAACAGGAAAAAACCAGAATTTCCAGACTTGAAAAAGCAATTAATTTCAGCGCAGAGCAAAAACGAATGTTATAACAATCATATTCAGAAATGGAAATTCTACTAAAAGCGACAACTTTTACAATATTCAGTATCTTATTTGCATTACCAATTGTTCTTTTAACTATTTTATATAAACGGAACTTTAAAAACATTCTTTTTTTCTATACCATAATTTCGATAATCACAACTTTTCTGCTGTTTTTAGTTGCTGCTTGGTGGACATATTATTCCAATAAAATATTAATGTCTTATTATGGATATGATTTTCAATCAATGAATTTTGAGGAAGGATTAAAAAATGTTTCACCTCAAAATATAGCAAAAACTAAAACACTGCATCAAAACACTTTAGGGATTGGATGGCCTCTTAAAGCTTTTATAAGCTTTCCATTATACATACCCTATCTTCTGTTTGTTTATCTCACAACTCTTTTATACCGAAAAGTCAAATTAAAAAGCAAATAATTTCATATAGCTAAAAATAAACCTTCTTGTTTAAATAAGAAGAATAAACCGTAATTTTATTCCGTCTAAAAAAGTTTCAGCTAAAAAAAAGAAAAAATATGGAGGGAAGAACAGCATTAGAATATTACGTTTTAGATGTATTTTCAAATAAAAGCTATCAAGGAAATCCGCTTTCTGTAGTTTTTACAAAGGGCAATCTAAAACTAGAAACCTATCAGGATATTTCTAAAGAATTTCGCTATTCTGAAACCTCTTTCGTTTATTATTCTCCACGAGACAAAGCACTCGTAGTTCGCTCATTTACGCCAACCGGAATCGAAATCGACGGAGCAGGACATAATTTATTAGGCGCAGTCTGTGGTGCACTATTAAAAGGAATGCCAATTTTTGACGAACAAAACGAAAGCGAACCTTTTGTAGTGATGAAACATTCGGCAATTCCAGTAACTGTAAGTTTTGATCCCGATACTTTATATCCTGTGGTTCAAATGCATCAAAAATCGGCTGTCATTAAGCAGGAAATTCCAACCTATAAAATAGCAGTAGCACTTGGCTTAAAAATTGAAGATTTAGATGTAAGCGCTTTTGTTCCAACAGTAGTAAAAACCGAAGTAGCGCATACCATGGTGCCTATAAAAAACAGTTATTTACTCAACAGCTTTGTTCCAGACAACCAACTTTTGATCGAAATCTCAAAAGAATATAATTTTGAAGGATTTTATTGTTTCACCATTGCTGATGAAGGTCAAGAACACATCGTAGAAACAAGATTTTTCAACCCAATAATCGGGATAAACGAAGATCCTGCAACAGGAACCGCAGCGGGGCCTTTAATTGGTTTTTTAACTCAAAAAAAATTCACCAAATCCGACAAGGAATATAAAATTCTTCAAGGGGTAAGGCTAAAACAAGCTTCCATGATTGAAGTGATGAATCGTGAAGAAGATATTTTAGTAGGAGGTTCATCGATAATCACCATGAAGGGCGAACTTTATATTTAAAAGAATAGTATATTCGTACAAAATATAGTTTTTAAACCCCTAATCATCCAAAACCAAAACCTTAAAAAATGAATAGATTAATTATTATCGCAAGACTCGCTATTGCGATACTGCCGTTTTATGTTGTGAATATTGTGCTCCACATGATTTTCCCTCATATTCCTCGTTTGGTAACGATTCCATTAAATATAATTCTAGTAGTTGCTGCCATCTATTTTATTATTTCAGGCAGAAAACAATATATTATTGACAACGAAGGTGATGATGAAGGAATGCCAGCGTATCTGGAAAAATCAAGTTACTTTTTTATTGTTGTAGGAGCATTTATTGCTTTTTTTCTTGGTTCTGCAGATTACAGAACAACACTTTACGTTGACAACGGAAGAGCCGTTCCTGTAGAAATTAAAATATCTTCTGATCAAACAGAAACCGTACCTGCAAATGGTTTTATCGAAACCTCAGCTCCTGTAGGCGTAAATGAAATTTTAATTGATGGAAAGAAAAAAATCATCGATATAAAAGAAAAAGGAGAATGGGTTTATAATATCGACAATATCAACTCGTATATTGAAGCTCCTGTACATTACTTAAATCAAGATATTCGATACAAAAATGGTAGCGAACCAGAAAAACCTGCTGATACAGTCAAAACAACCAACATTATTCACAAAGAATTCTTTAAACTTGAAAGCACTTATTTTTGTGAAGCACCAGAATCAATAACGGTTGATGAAAAAACACAAAGCGGAAAAGTTCAGACTAGAACAGTTTTGTACCGATTACCAAAAGAAATGTCACAAGTAAAATAAAATCATAAAAAAAGCTGCAATAAAACTGCAGCTTTTTTTATATCCTATATTTTAATTCTTAATCTCTTGCTTAATTGGTTTAAGTGGTTCTGGTTGAGGCGGAATTCTCTTCTTCAAAAATAAAATCTGCCCTAAATGACTTGACTGATGTTCCATGACGTGAAACCAGCAATACTGATTACTTATATCGTATTTCATTTGAATTGTTGCAAACCATTCATCATCTCTTTTCTTTAATTCCGAAATGGTCTTTGCTCTTACTTCATTATAAATATCAAGATAATATTGGATATCGTGCCCTTTATATTCATCTCGCGCACCTTGATCGAGATTCAAAGCGGTCTCCCATTTTTTCTTTTCTTCTTCGTTAAATTCTCTATTTTCAAAAGTAAAAACCTGATAGTATTTTTCGGCTGCAGCCAAATGCATTACAAGTGCTCCAATTCGGTTGGCTTTTTCATCATGCAAGTAATCAATTTCGTATTGATCCATGTTTTTAACTGCATATTCAACACGATCTTTAAGGTCTTCAAGCATCGAAATCATATCAGCAATTTTTGGTGAAGCACCTGGAACATTTCCTATTTTTCCAGTTTCTTTTATTATGATACCTTTTCCTTCAAGTAGTAATGAACGTTTACCATCTACACTTGATTTATCTGAAGAAATGGTATATTCCTTAACCTTAGCATTTTTTTGTTTGGGTGTACCTAAACTCCATTTTGGAATATCCGTATTAGTCGCAGGCGTTTCAAAACTTGAATTTAAAATGGTTACCGGTTCAAAAACACCTTTTGCATTTTCGATAAATAATTGAAAATTATCAAAATAAAACTTTCCGTTAAGCGACGAAAGCCCTCCAAAAACTAATGTCTGACTGTTCTCATCAATTGTTCCCTCAACGGTGTACGATTGCCATTCTTTCGATTTTATTGGTCTATCGTTCATGTTATCAAAAAAACCATCTTCATCATTTTTATTGTAAACTCTTACATAAAGTCCAGACCAGGCTTTTGGTTCGTCTGATTCTACTTTTGCAGAAGCAGTAACTCGAAATTTTTTCTTTATCGGAGTTTGAATATCTATTGTTTGGCGAAAAACCATCCAATCATTAGAAATTATTCTTTGTGTTTGAGCTTTTGCCGACATTAAACTTAAAAACAGGAACAGTATTATAAATCTTTTCATTTTTTATGTTTTAACATTTTTTTTGTAAATATATACTGTTTTTTAAGATTAGAAAACAATTATTTATTCGAAAATTCTTTCAAATAGAAGAAATAAAAAAAGCCGCAATAAATGCAGCTTTTACTATAACAGAAATAGAATTTCTTAGTTCGTTTTCATCGGTGGCAAATCAAAAGCCTTTGAATCGTGTTCGAAGTTGTTTCTGTGCGCACCATCGCAAAATGGTTTGTTTGCAGAATGTCCGCAACGGCAAAGACCTAATGCAGATCTTCCTTGTAAACCATAAAGTGTTCCTTCTGGATCCATGATTTCAAAATCGCCTTCAATTTTGATTGATCCATTTTTATTGATGATTAATTTAGTCTTGCTCATAAATTTGTTTTTTTTCGGCTGCAAAGATTGCGAAATATATTCTCATTTATAAGCTTGAAACGTAGTTTAAACTGGTTCTATTTTATCAGTTTTTCCACTGCTATTGTCAGACTGAGCGAAGTCGAAGTCTACAAAGATTGTCAAAGATTTTTTATTAGAATTGAAATAATCTCGCTAAGACGCAGAGTCACAAAGTTTATTTTTAAGACAAAGGCAGGCGTACTGTTTGTCATTTCGACGGAGGAGAAATCTCCGAAAGAAGCTCGACAAAGATTGGCGCTTTTAGGAGCGGAGTTACTCGTGGAGATTTCTCCTCCGTCGAAATGACAAACTAGAACAAAAATCTTCCTGCCTTAACGCCTTAGTGGCAAAAAAACTAAAGCTTCTTATAAACAAAGTTTTTAAATTTCACACTTCCCTTCCCAATAGAACAAAGACCAATTCTCAATCCTAAAAATCCACTCAAAACATTGTGATTATATCCTGAAACTTCTACAGAATTTTCGATTTTTTTCCAATCTTTCCCATCAAGGCTATAGAACATATCAACCGTATTTTTGATGTTTTTTAGTTTCAGAAAAACTTTTCTTGAATGTGTATTTTTTTCTGTTGGAAATTGCCATCCTCTTAAATTGGCCAAAATATCGTTTTGATTCGCCAAAATTCCCGAATAATATTTTTTGTCATAAAAAAGCACCAAACCTCCTGTTGCATCACCTTCAATTTCCATTTCTACTTCAGCAGAATAAGAATGCCCACCTGGAACGATAACAAGCGGAGAACTGTTTCCTACTCCATCACCTTTTCCTTCAATTATTAATGTGTTGTTCGCTACTTTAAATCTTGAAGCTTCTACTCCACTATAAAATTTCCATTGTGATTTAAGAGCCGAACCGCCAAAATTGTCACTCAAAGAAAATTCAGGAAGCGTTTTTCCTTCTGGTTTTGCAATGGGTTTATCGGTTTCGATTGTATCTGGAATTTTGTACCAGCCGTCTTTAGTCCATTCAACAGGTTGCAATAAAGTCTGGCGTCCTAAATTGTAGTAATCCTTTTCATAACCATGAAAAATCATCCACCATTTTCCGTTTATATCTTCAAAAACGGTGCTATGTCCTTTTGACCACCAAGTTTCAGCACTGCTATTGGTTCTCACAATTGGATTATAAGGCGAGTTTTCCCAAGGTCCAAAAAGCGATTTCGATCTTGCCGAAATGACCATATGACTTGTCGCTGGGCCCGCAGTGCCACCTTCGGCAACAGTCAAATAATAATATTCTCCACGTTTGAACAATTTTGGCCCTTCCATGCAAAAACACTCAATGCTCCATTCACGGGGAATTTTCCAACCATCATAAACATGTGTTAATTCGCTTGTAACCGAAAGTCCGTCTTTTGATAAAGCAACGTAACCACCATTGCTGAAATACAAATAGCGATTTCCTTTATCATCGGTAATATGTCCTGGATCAATATTTCCTATTTTCAAATCTACAGGTTCGCTCCAAGGACCATCTATAGAATCGGCTGTTACAACAAAATTGGTATTGTTAGCAGGAAAATAGATGTAATATTTGTTGTTGTACTTTATCAAATCGGGCGCCCAAACTGCTCCAACATATTTATGAAGTGCATTGGTTACCGGTTCCCAATTCATTAAATCGGTCGAATGCCAAATTAAAAGCCCAGGATAATAATCGAAAGAAGAATGAACAACGTAGTAATCTTTTCCGTCTCTCAAAATACTCGGATCAGGATAATCGCCCGCAAATATTGGATTGGAATATTGGTTTTGTTTTAGACTTTCTACAGATTGCGATTGAGAATAACCGTAAAACGAAAACAGTACTAAAAAGGTTAGATATATTTTTTTCATGTTTTGATATTTTTTTCAAATATAGTCAAAAAGACCATAAGGTTTTTATTGAGGAAAATTTTGTTGGGCTCTTACTTGGAGATACACTAATTTTTTTCTCTCGCAGATTTAGCAGATTTATCAACAAAGTTTAAAATCTGTGCTAATCGACACTCAAAACTAAATCTCCAAAATCAGCTAAATCTGCGAGAGATAATTAATCGTTTTTTGTTCTCGCAATCCCGATAGTTATCGGGATTGCGAGATTAATTTTCACTTCTATAAAAAAGATCTTTGCGAATCTTTTCGCTTTTTCGTTGTGAATCTCTGCGAAATTATCAGCGAATCTCTGCGTAATAACGAAATCTCGATTCTATTGCTTATTTTTGCACTCAATAAAATTGAGTTATGATACAGAATCCAAAGAGATATACAATTACGGCGGCATTGCCTTACACCAACGGACCAATTCATATTGGACATTTGGCGGGGGTTTACGTGCCTGCAGATATCTATTCGAGATACTTGCGTTTGCAAGGAAAAGACGTTGCGTTTATTTGCGGAAGCGATGAACACGGCGTTGCAATTTCTATGAAAGCCAAAAAAGAAGGAATTACACCACAAGAAGTTATTGATAAATATGATGGAATCATTCGCAAATCGTTTTCAGATTTCGGAATTTCATTCAACAATTATTCTAGAACTTCGGCAAAAATTCATCATGATACAGCTTCGGAATTCTTCAGAACGATGTATGATAAAGGAGATTTTATTGAAGAAGTTACAGAACAATTGTATGATGCAAAAGCGAATCAGTTTTTAGCAGACCGTTTTGTTGTAGGAACTTGTCCAAAATGTGGTAATGAAGGAGCTTATGGAGATCAATGTGAAAACTGCGGATCTACTTTGAATGCTACAGATTTGATCAATCCAAAATCGACAATTACCGGAGAAACGCCAGTTTTAAAATCAACCAAACACTGGTTTTTACCTTTGGATCGTTATGATTCCTTTTTACGTGAATGGATTTTAGAAGGTCACAAAAATGACTGGAAAGCAAACGTTTACGGACAAGTAAAATCATGGATTGATGCTGGGTTAGAACCTCGTGCTGTAACACGTGACCTTGATTGGGGAATTGATGTTCCTGTTGAAGGTGCGGAAGGCAAAAAATTATACGTTTGGTTTGATGCGCCTATTGGTTACATTTCTTCTACAAAAGAATGGGCAGCGCGTGAAGGAAAAGACTGGGAACCGTATTGGAAAGATGAAGAAACGAAATTGGTTCACTTTATAGGAAAAGACAATATTGTTTTCCATTGTATCATTTTCCCAGCGATGTTAAAAGCAGAAGGAAGCTATATTTTACCAGACAACGTTCCAGCAAATGAGTTCTTGAATTTAGAAGGGAATAAACTTTCGACTTCTAAAAACTGGGCAGTTTGGTTGCACGAATATTTAGAAGATTTCCCAGAAAAGCAGGATGTTTTGCGTTATGCATTGACATCAAACGCGCCTGAAACAAAAGATAACGATTTTACTTGGAAAGATTTCCAAGCTAGAAATAACAATGAATTAGTTGCCATTTTCGGAAACTTTGTAAATCGTGTGGTGGTGTTAACCAACAAATATTATGATGGTGTTATTCCGACGCCAAACGAATTTACAGAAATTGACGAAGCGACTTTAGCCGAATTAAAAGCATATCCAGCTGTGATTTCAAGTTCGGTTGAGCGTTACAGATTCCGTGAAGCTTTAGGTGAATTGATGAATGTTGCCCGTTTAGGAAATAAATATTTAGCAGACGAAGAGCCTTGGAAAGTGATGAAAGACAATCCAGAGCGTGTAAAAACTCAAATGTATGTAGCGTTACAAATCGCTGCAGCTTTAAGTGTTTTAGCTGAACCGTTTTTACCGTTTACCGCTGCTAAGTTGTCAAGAATTCTTAAAAATGAAGGAAACTTGAAATGGGCCGACGTTGCTGAAAATTCAGAATTAATTGCATCTGGACACAAAATTGGTGAAGCAGAATTGCTATTCGCTAAAATCGAAGACGAAGAAATACAAAAACAAATAGATAAGCTAGAAGCAACAAAAACAGCAAATCTGGCTGAAAACAAACAAGCTGAGCCTCAAAAAGATTTAATTCAATATGAGGATTTCGCGAAAATGGATATTCGTATCGGAACTATTTTAGAAGCTGAAAAAATGCCAAAAGCGAAAAAGCTTTTAGTGCTAAAAGTAGATACAGGAATCGATGTTCGTACCATTGTTTCGGGAATTGCTGAAAGTTTTTCTCCAGAAGAAGTTATAGGAAGAAGAGTTTCGGTTTTAGTAAACTTAGCACCAAAAGATTTACGTGGTGTTGACAGTCAAGGAATGATCTTGATGACAACCAATGCAGAAGGAAAATTAGTTTTCGTAAATCCAGATGCGGATGCGCCAAATGGAGCGACTGTAAGTTAAGATATAAATTATGCCAGCCTGAATCAATCCATTCAGGCTTTTAATAATCTTAGTTACTGTCTTATTTTTTAATTGTTTGATTCTATATTTTTATGACTACTACAGAAAACATTGAACCTCAAAAAGATCTGATTCAATTTGATGATTTTGCAAAAATGGATATTCGTATCGGAACTATTCTTGAAGCTGAAAAAATGCCAAAAGCAGACAAACTTTTGATTCTTAAAGTTGATACAGAAATTGATGTTCGCACGATTGTTTCAGGAATTGCCGAGAGTTTTTCTCCAGAAGAAATCATTGGAAAACGAGTTTCTGTTTTGGCAAATTTAGCGCCAAGAGCGTTGCGTGGTGTTGAAAGCCAAGGAATGATCTTAATGACAACCAATGCAGAAGGAAAATTAGTTTTCGTAAATCCAGATGCGGATGCGCCGAATGGAGCAACAGTAAACTAAATTTGTAAACCAAACAAAACTGCGTGAATCGATTAATTTTTAATTGATTCGCGCTTTTTTTTTGTAAACATTTCGCAAGTCTCCAAAAAATCTGATATTCGCCAAAAATAAACTAATCAAACTACTTCAATGACAAAAAAAATACTATCAATTTTATTATTCTTAAATATTTATATTTCATTCTCTCAAGAAATAGTAAACGAATTTGATTTAAAATTAGAACGAAAAAGAGATTTTTTTCAAGTAACAAACGAACCTAAAAAAGAAGTCGTTCTATTTCTTTATGATAAAGAAAAAGTAACATCTGTACGATTCAATAATAAATTCAACATTAATGACTCTCTAACAGCACAGAGACCAGAAAAATCATATGCTGAAATTTTAGGCTACAGCCAGAAAGAAAATAATTATTCTATTTTTTGGGGTTCTAAAGACCGAAAAAAAATCATTTCACAGTTCTTTAATTTCGATACCAAACAAAGCGGAACGACGGCTTTTGATTTAGACCTCAAGAAAGAAAAAATTGTTAAGGAGCTCACTATAAACAGCCTTTTTTACTTAATTACAATTGTCAAAAATAGTAGCATTTTAAACTTTTATATTTTTGATTCTAATGGAAATCTAAACACAAAAAAAATTGATCTTTCAACTTTAGATTTTCACAATTCACTTGGTACAAAAGTGCTTTTATATACAGCTTTAACTGAAGAGTTTTCTAATTTTTATGTGCAAAACATTAGCAATGATAATGCACCTTCATTGGCTCTAAGCTCAAAACCTTTTAAAATTTACACATACAGAAACAACGAAATCATTCTTACAATAGACAATAATGCCTATTTTACAGATCTTTTAAAAATTAATCTTACTGATTTTAGTTTTGTTTCAAGAGTTATAGATCAACCATCTATTAGACGTGGCGAGTATGAATCTCTTGAATTTAAATCAAATTCGTTCCTGATTGAGGATAAAATTCTTCAAATAAAAACAAACCCTCAAGTTCTATTTTTTACAGTTAGTGATCTAGATGGCAATAAAATTAATGAGTATAAAGCATTACGAGATGAAGAGATTCCATTTAAAAATTCTGACGTATTTCAGGAAATAGGTAGTTTAAAAAACAAAAAAGTACTTGAAAAACCAAAGCAGTTTATACGTAAAATAAATAACTCAAATCCAAGTATATCATGCTACAATAAAAATGGTTTATATTATACTGTCATTGGAAGTTCACAAGATATTTCACATGCTGGTGCGCCAATGGCTGGTGGTTTTGGAGGTGGTTTTGGAGCACCTACTGTTACTTTTGGAAGTAACTACACCATCGAAAATTTAATTTCATACAGAGATAAAAATGTTGTATACGTTAATTGTTTATTTGATTCAAATTTTAATCATCTAAATGATAAAATCGAAACTTCTGCGTTTGAAAAAGCAAGAACATTTCTGGAAGAAAGCGAAGATCTTAAAGAAACGCCGTCAATATTTGGAACTAAACTTTATAAGGACTTAATTCTTTTTAAATTTGATGCTTCTCTATATCTCGGAAATTATAATAAAGAGAATAAGAAATATCAGATTTTCAAGTTTAGTGAATAATATCACAAACAATAAAAACAAATAATTAAATAAAAATGAAACTCACAAAACCAAGATTAGCCCTAATCTGCGGTATACTTTGCATTTCGATTTTTCCGATATTGGTAAAATTGCGTTTAACTCCAGGATTAATTTCGGCTTTTTACCGAATGTTTTTTGCTGTGACTTTGCTTTTGCCTTATGTTATATTTAGCAAAAATTTCAAGCTTCCAAGTCTAAAATTTACTCTTTTGGCAGCACTTTGTGGTATTTTATTTGCCTCAGATGTTGCGGTTTGGAATATTGCCATTCAGGATTCAAGCGCAACTCAGGCTTCGCTTTTGACGAATCTATCTCCGGTTTGGGTTGGCGTTGGTTCATTTTTATTCTTAAAATCAAAACCGGCAACAAATTTCTGGATAGGTACATTAGTCGCTTTATTTGGGATGGTCACTTTGGTTGGTTTTGAATTTTTTATCGATTTAAACTTCGATCAAGCATTTCTTTTCGCAGTTTTGTCTGGAATCTTATATTCGATTTACCTTTTAGTGAGCAAAAATGTGCTTTCTACGGTTGATGTTCTTTCGTTTATGACCATCAACTTAATGGCTTCAAGTATTTATCTCGGAATTTTATGTTATTCATTAAATCAACCTTTTAGAGGATTTTCAAATGCTGGCTGGTTCGTATTGATTTTGCAAGCCGTAATTTGTCAATTGTGCGCTTGGCTTTCGATAAGTTATGCCACACAACATATGCGTGCAACCAGAGTTTCATTGAGTTTATTGAGTCAAGCCGTAATTACCTCCATTTTGGCTTGGTTGTTTTTGGAAGAAAAAATAACTTTACAAATGGTTTTCGGTGGCATCATTCTGTTATTCGGAATCCGAATTACTTTTTACGATAAAACTATTTCTTTGAAAAGGTTATTTTCTAAAGATTAAGATCAAAAAGCCTCTCGCAGATTTGGAAAAAAACCTGAAACTTAAAACAAAAAACACCATGTTACATAAAACTAAAATACCAAACTTAAAAGTAATCGCATTTGATGCCGATGATACTTTGTTTGTAAACGAACCTTACTTTCAAGAAACCGAACATAAATTTTGTGCCTTGATGGAAGACTATCTTTCACATCAAGGCATTTCGCAAGAATTATTCAAAATCGAAATTGCCAATCTGCCTCTTTATGGCTACGGAATCAAAGGCTACATTCTTTCAATGATTGAAGCTGCGATGAACATTTCGAACAACACTATTCCGGTTGCTGTAATTGAAAAAATAATTCAATACGGAAAAGAATTATTAGAAAAACCAATCGAACTTTTAGACGGAATTGAAGAAACGCTTGAAGCCTTAAAAGGCAAATACAAATTGGTTGTTGCCACAAAAGGCGATTTAAAAGATCAGCACAGCAAATTGCATCGTTCTGGCTTGGGTCATTATTTTCATCATATTGAAGTAATGTCAGACAAACAGGAAATCGATTATCAAAAACTTTTAGGCCGTTTAGATATTCAAGCACATGAATTTTTAATGATCGGAAACTCGTTAAAATCAGATGTTCTTCCTGTTTTAGGAATTGGAGGTTATGCAGTTCATATTCCGTTTCACACCACTTGGGAACACGAAAAAATCAATCATACTATCGAACACGAGCATTTTAGTTCATTTGAAACTATTGCCGAAGTTGTTCCGAATTTATTATAATGAAAACACTTTTAGACTTAGAAAATTGGAATAGAAAAGAGCATTTCGTCCATTTCAAACAAATGGAAGAACCTTTTTTTGGCGCCACTGTAGAAATTGATTGTACCAAAGCTTATCAATCAGCTAAAGCGCTGAAAACTTCATTTTTCATCTATTATCTCCATAAAACATTGGTGGCTGTAAATGCTATTGAAAATTTTAAATATAGAATTTCAGATGACAAAATATACATCAATGATCGTATCGATGCATCGGCAACAATCGGACGTGAAGATGGAACTTTTGGATTTTCTTTAATTGAATACAATCCGGATTTTAGAATTTTCGAAAAAAATGCTCTAGCAGAAATTGAACGTATTCAAAACACAACCGGACTCTTCACAAGGGAATTTAATGATGACAATTTGATTCATTTTTCGGCAATTCCGTGGTTGAATTTCACCTCGCTCACGCATGCGCGAAGTTTTACTTTTCCTGACAGCTGCCCTAAAGTTTCTTTTGGAAAAATGATGGTTGCTGAAACTGGAAAAAGAACAATGGCAATGGCAGTGTATGTCCATCATGGTTTAATGGATGGTTTACATATGGGGCAATTTGTAGATTTCTTTCAGGAATTGATGAACTCATAAAAATAAAAAAATGGAATAGTTTTTGTACGTAAAAACGTATGAAGCAAATTTACCTTTTTCTTACTGTATTTAGCCATACTGTTTTACTAAGTCAAACCGTATTAACTTCTTACCCCTTAAATTTAGGTTCAAAACCAGAATCTTCAATGGTTTTGACGGCTAAAAACGATGCAACTAATGAAGTCTTTGTCTTTGCAAAAACCGACAAGGATTTTGAGATTTTAAGATATAATAGTGCTCTGTTTTTAACTAAGCAATTTATCAGTTCTAACACCTATACAGAAAACAGAACTTTAACGGGATATAGTTTCAGCGAAGACGGAAATCCTACTTTATATTGGAGTACATCTGATGGCAATAATATTGTTATTATTAAATATTATTTTGAAAACAACACATCAAAAGCAATTCAATTTATGTTTCCTGCTTCAACACATATTATTAGAGCAGAATATCAAAGCGACAATGCTTTTCATATACTTGGTGAAAGCAAATCAGAAGCAAAATTTACTCTTTTTGTTTTTAAAAATGGATTAGTTGAACAAAAAGAACTTGATTTTAGTCCGTTTATTTTTCAAAATAACAATATGACACGCAAAAGCTTTCGTCAGCTTCTAGCAGAAAACCCTATTGAAAAAATGGAATTGAATGAATATAATTCCATTTATAAAGCAAATTCAAAGATTAAGTTCTATCAAGAAAAAAACCGAATAGTTTTAACGCTTGATCACAACATTAAAAACACACAATTGTTTGATATCGATTTAAATACTCTTGAGATAAAAGAAAAAAACTTTGCCCAGCCGCTTGGTAAAAAAAAACCAAAAACATCAAACTCTTTTTTCTACAACAATAAGTTATATCAAATAAATGCAAATGATGAAGAGTTTCTTTTTGAAATAAAAGATTCTGACTCTAACCAAATTGTTAAAAATTTTGAGGTCGCTAAAAATGACATCATACATTTTAAAAACTCCCCAATTCAAATTCAAAAAGGCAATAAAGGAACTAAAGAACTAAAAAATACAGCTAAATTTTTAAAAGAATTAGCTGCCGCAAATGCCGTTTTATCTGTCTTTAGCAACAATCAAAATCTTTATATTACTTTAGGAGGCATATTAAAACAAGATTACCAACAACCTCTTGAAGAGTTTTTACCGGAATTTCTTTTTATAAAAGTAAACGAAACTCCTAATTATTACACAACAACAGTATTTTTTGAAAGTATTTTGGACAGCAATTTCAACCCGACGTCCTTGCAACAAGAACCTCTCGCAACAGATAAAATCTACTATTTTATTGACAACAATTCAAAAACCAGAATGCATTCCATTCTTAAATTCAAAGATTATTTCATTTTGGGTTATTATGACCTCAAAACAAAGGAATATACACTGCGAAAATTCACAGATGATAACAATGAATCTGAATTTTACCAGAGTGCAAACCGATAAATGATCTAAGCCTATTCTGTTATAAATATAACTTTTAACGGAAGATTATTCTTACAATAAATTGTTTTTTTGGGCAAAATTTAAAATCTCAAATAACAATGAAAAAAATTGTAATTACGCTCGCATTTGCTCTAAGTATTATGCATGTAAGTGCACAAACAGAAACGAAAACTGCAGATAATTTTAATAAATGGTCTGTAGAACTTAACGGTGGTTTAAACAAAGCGCAACGCCCATTTTCATCAAGCAATTATTACAGCCCAAGAATTAGCCCTTTTACTGCTGATTTGGGTGTACGATACATGCTGAATAACAAGTTTGGTTTAAAAGCTGATTTTGGATACAATAGTTTAACAGAGCAAAAAAACAGCTCTCTTCCTTTTGATTCAAAATATTACAGAATTGATCTGCAAGGTGTGGCTAACTTGGGACGCATCATGAATTTTGAAACATGGACAAATACATTTGGTTTATTAGCACATGCAGGTTTTGGTGTTGCTCAATTAGAAAACAAAGACTATCATGTTAGAGACAGAATTGGAAATGCAATTGCTGGATTAACAGGTCAAGTTAGGCTAACGGATAGAATAGCTTTGACAGCCGATGCAAGCACAATTTTAAATGCTTATCAAGATCATACTTTTGATGGTGCAGCCTTGACAGGAAACAGAGGTTTTTCTGGATTAATGTTTAATGGAACTATCGGTGTGCAGGTATATTTAGGCAAAAATGCTAAACATGCAGACTGGGTTGTAGTTTCAGACAACGCTGATATTGCGGCTTTAGAAAATAAAGTAGCAGGACTTGAGCAACAAATCAAAAATTCACCTGAAAAACAAGTAATTGTAGAAAAACCAATTAACAATACTGTTGTTTCAGATAAAGATGTTGTTAAAGACATGATCAATGATAAATATTATAGCGTTTATTTTGATTTCAACAAGTCTACTCCTATTGAAAGTTCAACAGCTGCAATTGATGTTATTTTAGCTTATTTAAGAAAAAATCCATCAGCAGCAATTGATGTTGTTGGACACGCTGACCAAGTAGGTAGTTCTGAATACAACAATAAATTGGCAAATTTGAGAGCAACAAATGTGAAAACCATTTTAGAAAAAGCTGGTATTTCATCTTCAAGATTAAATGTTGTTTCTGAAGGAGCTGATACCTCTATCCAAAAAGACTCTGAAGAAGCTAGAAGATTAGCTAGAAGAGTTACTTTTAAAGTAAAATAATTTCTATTCTATTTCAAATAATTAAGCCTCAAAGAAATTTCTTTGGGGCTTTTTTTATGATTCAAAAAAAGAAACTGCCTCAAACTTGTATGAATTTTACTTCGCAAAAAATCATTTTATTTCATTAATTTTGAAAATATATCCCACCAAATCCTAATGAAAAAATTACTGCTTTTATGTCTTTTGCTTTCACAATCTATATTGTTAAGCCAAACTATATTAAATTCTGCTGTTCTGAATTTGAATAAACCCACAGAGAATGGCCAGCTTATAAACGCCGAAGATGTAAAAACACATGAGGTTTATGTTTTTGCAACAGATAATAAAACCATCAATATTTTAAAATATAACAAATCAATGTTCCTTGTAAATCAATTCAAGGATACACTTCGTGCTGAACAAAAAAGAGTTTTAATAGGCTACAGCATTGGCGAAGATGGCAATCCGACGCTGTATTGGGGTTCAGATAATCATAAAAACATCCGAATTATAAAATACAATCTAGAAACCAAAACATCAAATCCGCTAAGTTTTGATTTTCCAGCAAATACAGGAAACACTATAACTTCTTTCCAAAAAAACAATACTTTTTACGTGGTTTCCAAAGAAAAAGATCAGGAACATTTGCTGTTATTTGAATTCCGAAATGAAAAATGCGAAATAAAAATGTTCAATTTCGCTCCTTTTTCTTTTAAAAATGAAAAAGGGCAAGGTGTTTCTTTTAGTGCACTTATTCAATATCATTATCCGATTGAAAAAATTGAATCTGATGATTTTTCTTCTTTGGATAAAAGCGAAAATAAAAGCAAAATGTATGTCAATGATGATGGCATTGTCCTCACCTTTGATTACAATACAAGACGTACTCAAGCATTTAATCTTAATTTTCAAACGAATGAAGTAACCGAAAAAATCTTTGATACGCCAGTTACGCAAACCCCATCAACAACAAATTCATTTTATTTGAAAAACAAATTATATCAAATTAGTGCAAACAGTGATCAAATGTTATTTAGCATAAAAGATTTTGATTCAGGAAAAAGCATTAAAAACATTTCTGTTTCCAAAAACGATAGTATCACTTTTAAAAATTCGCCAATGTTTTTGCAAATAAATGGTGAAAGGCCTCAAAAGTTAAAAACAACAAGCAAATTTCTAAAACAGTTATCTACAGTAAATTCGGCACTTTCTGCTTTCAAAAGCAAACAATATACTTATGTCACTTTTGGTGGATTTGCAGCTTATCAGACACTTGGCTTAAGCTACAATAACATGGATTTTAATAATGTACAAAATGCCAGCAAAATGGTTTTCTTTGATACGGCTTTAAATTCTGATTTTGAGTTTATAAACAACGATCACTTAGAACCTTTGGCAATTGACAATCTCAACTATTTTTTGAGCACAAGTAAAACTATTTCTTTAGTAAGTATTCTTAAAGTTCCAGATTTTTATATTTTAGGTTATTATGATATTGCTACAAAAAGCTATGTAATGCGCAAGTTCACGGATGGTTTCATGGATCAAAACCCAGGAAATCCTATTATGAATAAAGCGATGTTTACAAAATCTTTGCCGTCAAGCAGAAATTAATTTTATGAAAAATTAATCCAGATCTCTAATGTTTTAGCTGTTTCCCAAAAACGGAACGGATTATTTTTGTTAATTTTACAAAAAAGACATCATTATGCTATCAAAAAATATTGAAACAGCTTTAAACAAGCAAATTCGCATAGAAGCAGAATCTTCGCAAACTTATCTATCTATGGCTTGTTGGGCTGAAGTACACGGATTAGAGGGAATCGCTCAATTTATGTACACACAGTCAGATGAAGAGCGTGCACACATGCTTAAATTAGTTAAGTATGTAAACGAACGCGGAGGACACGCTCACGTTACCGATCTAAAAGCACCTAAAACTAGCTATTCTACTTTTAAAGAAATGTTTGAGGAGCTTTACAATCATGAACTTTTTGTTTCAAAATCTATCAATGAATTAGTGCATATTACTTTTGAAGAAAAAGATTATGCAACACATAATTTCTTACAATGGTATGTTTCTGAACAAATCGAAGAAGAAGCTACAGCTAAATCTATTTTGGATAAAATCAACTTAATTGGCGACGATAAAGGCGGACTATACTTGTTTGATCGTGATATTCAGCAATTAACAGTTACGAGCTCTATTGCCATCAATCCAAAATAAAAAAAGTTAAAGTTTATTTAGAACATTTAAAAATAACTTTTTTGGTTTATATTTGCTCTGTTTTTAATAATACAGAGGGAAATTTTGAGCAAGAAAGAAAAAGACAAGGACAAGAAAAAGGATAAAAAGAAAAAGAAAAACGCTGTTATCCTTGATAAGATTAAGAAGATTGAAAACTGTAAATCTTCTTGCTGTGAGAAATATAAAAAAAGCGAAAAGAAGCGTTGCTCACGCTGTCCTATGTTTGATCTATTTAAAAAAACGGCTTAACGATATAAACAAAACCCGTCAGATTTTTCTGGTGGGTTTTTTAGTTTTAAATTGCACTCTCTTTTGATTTTAAATTCAATTATGGAAAACATCATCACCATCCCGAAATCAAGTCTTGATTTTTTGGTTCAGCTTAAAGAAAACAACAACAAACCTTGGTTTGAAGCCAATAAAGCACAATATTTAATCGAACTCAATCATATTGAAACTTTTGCAGGCGCTTTGCTTAAAGAATTGTCTAAAACTGATGTTTTAGAAAACACCTCAGGAAAAAAAAGTGTCTATCGCATTTATCGTGATATCCGTTTTTCTAAAGATAAAACTCCTTTTAAACACTATTGGGGAGGAAGCTATACGCGCGCAACTGCGGCACGTCGCGGTGGCTATTATTTTCATTTGGAAAAAGGAAATAGCTTTTTCGCAGGCGGATTCTGGGGACCAAATGCTGCAGATTTAAAAAGAATACGAGCAGAATTTGCCCTAGATCCTGAGACTTTCCAGAAAATATTAAATTCTAAATCTTTTGTGAGCAACTTCGGAACCTTACAAGGCGAACAACTCAAAACAAAACCAAAAGGCTTTGATGTCGATCATCCCGCTATTGATTTGCTTCGTTTCAAACAATTTTTGGTTATAAAGCGATTTTCAGATGAAGAAGTTTTGAGTTCAAATTTTCTAGAATTGGCTTTAGATGCTTTTAAAAATATGCGTCCATTTTTTGATTATATGAGTGAGGTACTTACAACGGACACCAATGGGGTATCAATTCTTTAATAACTATTTTTAAAAATAACAAACCCGACAGGTTTAGAAAACCTGTCGGGTTTAACATCTAAACAAAATACTATTATTTGCTTAACAGCAAAATATCGTTTACAACGACTTCAGTAATATATCTTTTCTCGCCATTCTTATCATCATAACTTCTGTGCGTTAGTTTTCCTTCAACAGCGACTTCTTTTCCTTTTACTACATATTTTTCAATAATTTCGGCGACTTTTCCCCATGCCGTTACACGATGCCACTCCGTTTGCTGTACTCTTTTACCTTTCTCATTCTTGTAATAATCATTTGTTGCAATAGTTAAATGCGCAAGTTTTTTACCCGTTTCTAATGTTTTAATCTCTGGTTCGTTTCCCACATTTCCAATCAATTGTACTCTGTTTTTCATTTCATTCATGGCGTATAGTATTTTAATTTTTTTATAAATGAATCTGTTTCTCAAATTCAACGATGCAAAAGTGAGCTGACTTTCAAAAATTATTCGGTTGCAAACTATTTACTTTCGATTGTAACTAATTGTAACCGTTTGTAAATGGAAATATTTTTGTATATTTGAGAGTAATCTCTGACTTTAATACGGATGCACTTACAAAATAAAAGAAAGTCTATCATACGATTTTTGGCAATTATAAGTTTGCTGATTTTCTTTATGCCTTTTTTTCAAACGTGTTCAGATAAAAATATCAGAGAATCCAGATTTATAAAAAGCTATTCGGTCGCTAAAACAGAAACGGAAAAAGAAATCGCTTTCCAAAAAGCGAAGGAAAATTTTTCAATAAGCGGTTATGACCTAGCAATGTCGTTCGAACCTGTTTTTTCAGGCTTTACGATCATTATGCTTCTAAATATAACAATTGCAGTTTGTGTTTTTCGCAGACATTACAACCTGCTTTTATTAAGTTTTATAAATGTATTTACGATTATATTTTCTTTAGTGGCTCTCGGATTAACATTACCAGGATTGTCACAAATAAGATACGGTATGATTCTTTGCTTAGTCAATAGCATATTTCTTTTTTATTTTATTTATAGGGAAGGAGAAATAAAATACCACACCTAACATTTAACATAACAATCAATTAGTTTTTGTGCTTCGACTTTTGGTCGTGCTCAAATTCAAAACGAGTTTAAAATATATGCAGGCAAAAATCAAAAAAGTTGAGCTTCGTAATTTGGAAATCGAAGATTACAAACAGTTAAAAAACTCGATGATTCAATCTTATCCCGAAATGGCAAACTCCTATTGGGAATCTAAAGAGATTGAAAAATTGCTAGGAATTTTTCCAGAAGGACAATTGGTAATTTTAGTTGATGGCAAGGTTGTAGGATCAGCATTATCGATTATTGTTGATGAAAAACTTGTGGACAAAAAACACAACTACAGCCAGATTCTCGGCGATTACACCTTTTCAACTCACAATTATGACGGCGATATTTTATACGGAATCGATGTTTTCATCCACCCAAATTATCGTGGTCTCCGATTGGGACGCCGTTTGTATGACGCGCGCAAGGAGCTTTGTGAACAATTGAATCTGAAAGCTATTGTATTTGCTGGAAGAATTCCGAATTATGCGCAACATTCTAAAAAATTAACTCCAAAAAATTATATCGAAAAAGTAAAACACAAAGAACTTTATGATCCAGTGCTTTCTTTTCAGTTAAGCAATGATTTTCACGTTTTACGAATTATCAAAAATTATCTAGAAGGCGACGAAGAATCTAAAGAATTTGCTGTTTTACTGGAGTGGAATAACATTTATTATGAAGAAAATCCAAAACTGATCAATCTTGAAAAAAGCGTGATTCGTCTTGGCTTGATTCAATGGCAAATGCGTCAACTGAATAATCTGGAAGAATTTTTTGAGCAAGCCGAGTTTTTTATTGATGTTGTTTCGGGTTACGGAAGCGATTTTGCTTTGTTTCCAGAACTATTCATTGCGCCATTAATGGCCGATTATAATCACTTATCAGAAGCAGAAGCCATCCGAGAACTTGCAAGATATTCAGAACCAGTCAGAAAGCGTTTTCAGGAACTTTCGATTTCATACAACATCAACATAATAACGGGAAGTATGCCTTTTATGGAAAACGGAAATTTATACAATGTCGGTTTTTTATGCAAAAGAGATGGAACTTCAGAAATGTATACCAAAATTCATATCACTCCGAATGAGGTGGTACATTGGGGAATGAAAGGCGGATCAGAATTCAAAACTTTTGATACTGATTGTGGTAAAATTGGAATTTTGATTTGCTACGATGTTGAGTTCCCAGAACTCTCAAGACTTTTGGCCGATGAAGGAATGAACATCCTTTTTGTTCCGTTTTTGACCGACACTCAAAATGGTTATACTCGTGTAAAACATTGTTCACAAGCGCGTGCCATCGAAAATGAATGTTATGTTGCCATTGCCGGTTGCGTTGGAAATCTTCCGAAAGTCAATAATATGGATATTCAATATGCGCAGGCATCTGTTTTCACACCATCAGATTTTGCTTTTCCAAGTAACGGAATTAAAGCCGAAGCTACACCGAATACTGAAATGACATTGATTGTCGATGTCGATTTAAATTTATTAAAAGAGCTTCACGAACACGGAAGCGTCCATACTCTAAAAGACAGAAGAACAGATTTATATGAAATAAAAAAATTGAATACATGAAAACATGCCTCGAATGCTCCGAAAAAATTGTTGGAAGAGAAGACAAAAAATTCTGTTCTGATAGTTGCCGAAATGCCTACAACAACAAAATAAACAAAGACAGCACAAATTTTATGCGTAATGTGAACAACAAATTACGCAAAAATTACCGTATTTTGGCTGAGTTAAATACAGACGGAAAATCTAAAGCAACGAGGGAAAAAATGATAAATAAAGGTTTTGATTTTGATTTCTTTACCAATATCTTGCAGACCAAAACAGGGAACACCTACTATTTCCTGTATGACCAAGGATACCGTTCCTTAGACAACGATTATTTTATGCTAGTTAAAAAAGAAATATAGACAATTCATCATGAAAAAAAACCCCACCTCAATTCTTGGATTTCTTTGTGTATTAGGCATTTTGGGCATAATTTATGCCACGATGATGCCACAATATATCTCTCGGGAAGAAGAAGCGCTCGCAGAATTCTCGACGGAAAGAGCCTTGAATCAGGTAGAAATTATTGCGCAAAAACCGCATTATGTAGGGTCGACTAATCATGAACTTGTTGCTAATTATTTAATACTCGAACTCAACCGAATAGGACTAGAAACTTCAATCCAAGAAGGTTTTACACTTAACGACAGAGGGCTTTTAGTAAAATCAAAAAATATTTTAGCCCGCATAAAAGGTTCCAATAACTCCAAAGCACTTTTATTGCTTTCACACTATGACAGTGCGCCACATTCTTTTTCAAAAGGTGCAAGTGATGATGCCTCCGGAGTTGCCACCATTTTAGAAGGTATTCGTGCTTTTTTATACGCAAAACAACCGCACAAAAACGACATTATAATTCTGTTTTCTGATGCTGAAGAATTAGGATTAAATGGGGCTGCACTTTTTGTCAACAAACATCCTTGGGCAAAAGATGTTGGTCTAGTACTTAATTTCGAAGCTAGAGGCTCTTCTGGTCCGAGTTATATGCTGATGGAAACCAACCAAGGAAACAAGGCGCTTGTAAAAGAATTTGCAAATGCAAAAGCGGCTTATCCCGTTTCAAATTCATTGATGTACAGCATTTACAAAATGCTTCCAAATGATACCGATTTGACCGTTTTTAGAGAGCAAGGCAAAATTCAAGGTTTCAACTTTGCTTTTATTGACGGGCATTACAATTACCACACCCAACAAGATGACGTACAGCATTTAAACAAAACAACTCTTGCGCATCAAGGTTCGTATTTGATGCCTTTGTTGAAATATTTCTCAAATGCAGATTTGAATGCAACAGATTCTACAGAAGATGATGTTTACTTCAATATTCCGTTTTCATTCATCAGCTATCCATTTGCTTGGGTAATGCCAATGACATTCATTGCTCTTGGATTATTGATTCTTTTTATTTTCATCGGAAAAGCTAAACACATTGTCAATTTCAGAGAGATCTTCAAAGGTTTTGTACCGCTTATCGGCGCTGTTTTGATTGCCGGCTTAGTGACTTTCTTGGGATGGAAAATTGTTTTAGAAGTTTATCCTCAATATTCTGATTTATTAAACGGATTCACTTATAATGGTCACGCTTATATTGGTGCATTTGTAACTTTAAGTATTGCAATTTGTTTTGCCTTTTATCACCATTTTTCTGAAACAAAAGCAACAATGAATCATTTTGTTTCGGCTTTGCTCCTATGGATCATTATAAATGGATTTATTGCCAATAGCTTAGTTGGAGCCGGTTTCTTGATTGTTCCAGTTTACTTTGGCGTAATTTTATTCGGAATTTATGTTCTTACAGGGCATAATAGTTTGGGAATGAATTTACTTTTCTCCATTCCGGCTTTAGTTATCGTTGCGCCATTTATTGTAATGTTTCCAGTAGGTTTAGGATTGAAAATTCTTTTTGGAAGTGCTATTCTAACGGTTCTTGCTTTCGGATTATTGCTTCCAATTTTTGGTGCATTCATCAAAAAAGGCGTTTGGACAATGTTGTTCTTTGCCATTTCAATAGGTTTTTTCATCTACGCAGGGTATCATTCTGGATATGAACCTGGAAAAGCAAAATCAAATAGTTTGCTTTATGTTTATAATGCCAATAACAATTCTGCCGTTTGGACCACTTACGACTTAAATTTAGACGATTGGACCAAATCATATTTAGGCGAAAAAAACCAAAAAGCAGTAGGATTAAATAGCCTTCCGCTTGCAAGCAAATACAATTCTGGATTTACTTATAGCGCAATTGCCCCTGTTGTTGATGTTCCAAAACCAACAATTTCATTCATGAAAGACAGCGTTGTGGGCAATAACAGATATATAAAAATCAAAATCACACCTAATAGAAAAGTGAATCGCTATGACATTTTTGCCAATCCAAAAATGACATTTTTCAACTTTAAAGCCAATGGCGTTTCGGCTTCAAACCAAAAAGGAAATCGATTGGAACGTGACGGCATGAAAGTTCTATGTTATTATGTTGTAGGCAACGAGCCATTAACAATGGAGTTCTACATCAATAAATCCTCAATTTTCGATATGGATTTAATCGAAAGTTCATTTGATTTGATGACCAATCCTTTACTTAAGGTTAAACCAAGAAGCGATTGGATGATGCCAACTCCTTTTGTGTTGAATGATGCCGTTTTGATTCAGCAAAAAATAAAAAGATATGTGGCGCCAGTTCCACAAGTACCTGTCGCTCCTGTTACAGATAGTTTAACGGTAGCAAAAGACAGTATAAAACCTATTGTTCAACCACAATAACACAATAAGATGGCAACAAATATTTCTACAATCATTTTGAATGCCCCAGTCGAAAAAGTTTGGAACGCATTAACACAACCAGAATTAGTCAAACAATGGCAATACGGAAGTGATTTGCTTACAGATTGGAAAACGGGAAGCGAAATCAGATTTAGAAATGAATGGGAAGGCCAAATTTTTGAACAATGGGGAACAGTTTTAGAAGTTGTTCCAAATCAGAAAATTAAATATTCTTTGTTTTTTCCAAGACCAGGGTTAGAAGATAAACCGGAGAATTATTTCATAATGAATTATGTTTTGACTGAAGAAAATCAGAAAACAAAACTCGAAATAATCCAAGAAGATAATCGTCCGGGCGCTGTCCAAGAAGAACCGCAAGGTGAGGATAATCCAATTCTTCAAGGTTTGAAAGCTTTAATTGAGTCTTAAAATTAGGTTCAAAGTGTCAGAGAAACAAAGTGACAAAGGTTTCTCTACTTATCGAAAAAACTAAAGCACTATTTTCATAGTGCTTTTTTAATCTTTGCACCTTTGTACCTTTGTCACTTTGTACCTTTGTCACTTTGTACCTTTGCCTAAATAATCAACAAGCGCATTCGATTTTCAAACCTTGCTTCTCACCTTTTGTGCCTTCGGTTGCATAGCCGTCGATTTTCCACCATTCCAATCCGCCAATTAGCTCTTTTACTTTAAAACCTAATTTCGTCATATTCAAAGCTCCTTTTGTAGAGGCATTACATCCAATCCCTGTGCAATACGTTACATACAAAACGTCTTTGTCTAAATACTGTGTGGTTTCTAAATTCATTTCGCGATGCGGAATGTTAATCGCATTCGGAATATGTTCTTCATCATAGCCAAAAGCTCTTCTGGCATCGATTACGATTATTTTTTCGCCGTTATTTAACGCTTCAAATAAATCTGATGGATCCATTTCAAAAGCTAATTTGTTTTCATAATGTTTAATTTGTGCTTCCATGTTGTTCGATTTTGATGTTTTTACTTTTCCAAAAGTAGTAGAACACCACACACCATAAAAACGAAAAGAATTCATCAAGAGCATTACTTTTTTTCATACAAAAGCCAATTTAAAATTTTGTTACTTTGTGTATTAATTCTTCAAAAATGGAAATACGCCACTTAAAATTGATAAAAGCAATCGTCGAAGAAGGAAGCATTACCAAAGCGATTGACAAACTTCATTTGACACAATCGGCCTTGAGTCATCAGCTCAAAGAAGCCGAATATCAATTGGGAACTGCTATTTTTTTAAGAACAAACAAAAAACTGGTACTGACAAAAGCAGGTGAAAAAATCTACGAACTTGCCAACGAAATCCTGAACAAATTGGCCGAAACTGAAACCCAAATTAAACAAATGGTTTTTGGCGAACATGGCGAAATCAGAATCAGCACCGAATGTTTTTCGAGTTACCATTGGTTGCCATCAGTTTTAAAGCAATTCCATCTTTTATATCCGAATGTAGAATTGAAAATTGTAGCCGAAGCCACTCATATCCCGTTACAAAAATTGCTGGAAAACACCATTGATATTGCCATTGTAAGCGATCAGATAAAAGACGTTAACATCAAATACCAAGAACTTTTTCAGGATGAAATGGTTATGGTTGTTTCAGAGAATCATGTTTGGGCCGATAAAAAATATGTTCTAGCCGAAGATTTCATTAACGAACATTTGATTATTCATTCGCTTCCGTTGGAAACCGTAACTATTCATCAATTTCTTTTGGCTCCAGCCAAAGTAAGCCCAAAGAAAATAACACCAATGCCCTTAACTGAAGCTTCTCTCGAAATGGTAAAAGCCGATATGGGAGTAATGTCGATGGCAAAATGGGCTTTTACTCCCTATTCAAAGACAACTTCTTTACGAGCAGTTAAAGTTGGAAAAAATGGTTTGAAAAGGAAACATTTCATCGCTACTCGTGCAAATGAAAATTATCCTGATTATTTTCATCATTTTATCAGCTTTTTGCAAAACGAAATCAACTTACAATGGAATATTCAATAAGAAACTGTGAAATCACAGATTTGCCCAAACTACTAATTTTACTTCAAAAACATGCCGAATTTGAAAAAGCTGAATTTTCTCCCGAAGGAAAAGAAGAAGGCTTAAAAAACGCTTTATTTGGCGAAAATCCGAAATTATTCTGCTTAGTTGTGGCAACAAAAGAAACTATTGTTGGTTACACTTCCTATACTTTTGATTTCTCAACCTGGAACGCACAAAACTTTCTTTACATGGATTGTCTGTTTTTGGAAGAAGAAACAAGAGGTTTTGGAATTGGCGAAATCTTAATCGAGAAATTAAAAGAAATCGGAAAACAAAACAATTGCGTTAATATTCAGTGGCAAACGCCAGAATTCAATACAAGAGCGATTAAATTTTATAACAGAATGGGCGCAACAGGAAAAGACAAAGTACGATTTACTTTAACTTTGTAAAAATTTAATCTCACAAAGACGCGAAGTCTTTTTATTTCACACAGATTTTAAAAAGATTTAAGCAGATATACGCAGATAATTATTTCAAATAAGTTCTTTAAAAATCTGCCCAGTCTGCGTGAAACAAAACCTTTGAACCTCTGACCCTTTGTTCCTTTGACCCTCAAAAATAAAAAAATGACAAAAATAAGCATACTTGGCTGTGGCTGGCTCGGATTTCCTTTAGCAAAAACATTAATTACAAAAGGCAATTCAATAAACGGCTCGACAACTTCAGAAAATAAACTTTCAATTTTAAAAGATGCTGGAATAAATCCATTTTTAATTACGCTTGAAAGCGAAGGAATTTCTGAAAACATCGCTGATTTTTTAGCCGAAAGCGAAATTCTTATTATTGATATTCCACCAAAATTAAGAGCCGTTGATCCTAATGTTGAGAAGAAAGCTTTTGTCGAAAAAATCAAGAATTTAATTCCCTTTATAGAAAAATCATCAATTAAGAAAGCACTTTTTGTAAGTTCAACATCAGTTTATGGCGATGATAACAGTGTAATTACGGAAGAAACGATTCCCAATCCAGAAACCGAAAGTGGCAAACAATTAGTTTTAGCCGAAAATCTTCTTCGAGAAAATCAAAACTTTGAAACCACAATTCTCCGTTTCGGCGGATTGATTGGTGAAGACCGTCATCCTGTAAAACATTTGGCTGGAAAAGAAAATCTAGAAAACCCAGATGCGCCAATCAATTTAATTCACTTAAATGATTGCATCGGCATTATTGAAGAAATCATAAATCAATCCAAATGGAATGAGGTTTTTAACGCCGTTGCACCATTTCATCCAACAAGAGAAGAATTTTACATACAAAAAGCTATTGAAATGAATTTACCAGAACCGAAATTCAGTTCTGAAAAATCAAACATCAAAAAGGTTATTTCGAGTGAAAAAATTGAAACTATTTTAAGATATAAGTTTAAACTCGACGAATATTAAACCATATCAGTTATATAAGAAATTTAAGTTTAGACGTTTTGATTAAATGAACTTATATGACTTATATGGTTCAAAAAAATTCGCGAACTTTGCTTTTAAACCCAAAATTATGGAAATCGTTTACATCAATTCGCCTCTCGGAATCACCAAAATTATTGGAGATGAAAATGGTATTTCGGTAATTTCTGTTTCTGATGTTGGCACAAATGAAGTTTCAGAAATCATTCCTGAAGTTTTACAAGATGCCGTTTTACAGTTAAACGAATATTTTGAAGGCAAAAGAACCGATTTTGATCTCAAACTAAATCCGCAAGGAACCGAATTTCAGCAGAAAGTTTGGAAAGCTCTATTGGAAATTCCGTACGGAAAAACCGTTAGTTATATGGATCAGACCAAAAAATTGGGGGATGTAAAAGCAATTCGTGCTGTAGCATCTGCAAATGGTAAAAATCCGCTTTGGATTGTGGTTCCGTGTCACCGTGTTATTGGCACAAACGGATCTTTAACCGGATACGCCGGCGGACTTTCTCGCAAAAAATGGCTTTTAGAACATGAATCGCCATCTCAACAACAGAGCCTGTTTTAATCGGAATTTATCAGTTTACTTAAAAAAATTATGGCAAAAGTAGTTTTGGAAAGTTGGCGAGAAGGCATAAAAGCAGTCTCATTTGTAAAGCTACAAAATGAAATATTAGGAATTGGTTTAAAAGAAAGTAAAGCTAATTTTGATAATCTGTTGGACGATATTCAAATAACTCTCGAAATTGATGATGAAAATTTAGCTCAATATTTTTTGAAAGAAGCTGACAAACTTGGGGTCATTTGTCGATTTATAAAATAAAACCCAATAATAGTAAGAATTTTACGCATATTTGTAAAACATAAATTTAAAAATCTAATATCTAAGAACTCTAAAATATGATTGAAAAAATAAACCTCAATAACATTTTATTTCTGGATATAGAAACCGTTCCTGAAGAAGAGAACTTCAATTCGCTTGACGCGGAAATGCAGTCACTTTGGGATTTAAAAACGCAATATCAGCGAAAAGATGAATTTTCTCCAGAAGAATTTTATGAACGCGCAGGAATTTGGGCTGAATTTGGAAAGATAATCTGCATTTCGGTTGGTTTTTTTACCATCAAAGGGGATATTCGCAATTTTAGAGTGACTTCGTTTTTTGGTGAAGAAAAGAAAATCTTAAAAGACTTTTCGAATCTGATCAATAATCATTTTAATCAGCCACAGCATTTAATGTGCGGACATAATTCAAAAGAATTCGATATTCCGTTTATTGCTCGAAGAATGATCATCAATCAAATGCCAATTCCGGATAAACTGAATTTATTCGGAAAAAAACCTTGGGAAATTCCGCATCTAGATACTTTAGAGTTATGGAAGTTTGGCGATTATAAACATTTCACTTCTTTAAAACTGCTCACCAAGATTTTAGGAGTACCATCGCCAAAAGGCGATATTGATGGAAGCCAAGTTGCTCATGTTTTTTATGTAGAAAAAGACATAGACAGAATCATTACATACTGCGAAAAAGACACTATCGCCGTAGCACAAATTTTCTTGCGCTTGCGAAGAGAAGATTTGTTAATTGATGAGGAGATTATTCATGTATAATTTTGAGATGCTAAGATGCTAAGGTTCTGAGAGACTAAGTTTTTTAGCCTTAATTTTTAAATGAACTTATATCACTTATATGGTTTAAAAAATGACATACGAGGAAATTTCACATTACCGTTTGGTTTCGCAAAAGCTTTATAAAACAAGTTCTTGTTCTCCACAAGAAATTGTGAAGCATTTTGGTGCTATGCAGGCTCAGGATTATGCAATGGCAAAATGGGCAATTGGTTCACGTTGTGATTCCTCAGAAAAAGAGATTGAAGAAGCTATAAATTCAGGCAAAATTATCCGAACCCATATTTTGCGTCCGACTTGGCATTTTGTTTCGCCTGATGATATTTATTGGATGTTGGATCTATCGGCTCCACAAGTGAAAAGATTTACAATTTCTGCCGCTAAGAAATATGGTTTTGATGAAAAGAAATTAAATGATGCAAATTCCTTCATCGAAAAACTATTGGCAGGAAATAATCATTTGACACGCGACGAAATTATGCAGGAACTCGGCATTAAGAGAAGTTCAAGTGCCGATTTCTTAAGCGCGGCTATTATGATGAATGCAGAATTGGATGGTTTGGTTTGTAATGGAAAAATGAAAGGCAAACAAATTACGTATGTTTTGCTCGAAGAAAGAGTTTCTAAACCAAGTTCTAAACTAACCAAAGAAGAAGCTTTAGCAAAACTCGCCCTAAGATATTTTGAAAGCCACGGCCCGGCAACATGTCTTGATTTTTCTTGGTGGTCAGGTTTTGTACCAACAATATGCCAGAAAGCGATTAACGCAATAGAGTTGCAATTAGCCAAAATAACCATTGATAATCAGCAATATTGGTTCAAAAAAGATTTAAAAGATCAGAATAACTTCCGCGAAAGCGTGCATTTTCTTCCTGCTTTTGATGAGATTTTAATTTCGTATAAAACTCGTGAAGCTTCGTTCAATACAGAACATCAATCGAAAGTTTTTACCAATAATGGCATTTTTAAACCGATAATTTTAGAAAACGGAAAAGTGATAGGAATCTGGAAAAGAACCATCAAAAAAGATCATGCTAAAATTGAAACGGAATTTTTCAAAGACTTTGAAACAGATAAAAAACAGGTTTTATTTGAAGGAATTAAATCTTTTGAAAGGTATTTGGAAACCAAAGTTGTTATCGAATAGGTCAATTTTCAATTATATAATTGCTTTTAATACCAAGAATAAATGGTTTCACGTATAATCTTTATGCTTATTATTGCTAAATAATTACATTTACAAAAAAATACAATTATGGTTTTAAGCAGATTTTGGTTAGCGATTTTCATTTCTTCGATTCTTTTTATTGCAGTTAGCTTGTTCACTGCCAATACGTATACGATTGATTCTGTATTAAATGGAAAAAAAGATGACCCAATTTTGGTTTCTGAAAAATACATTGAAGAACTTCCTGCTTTCATCAAAGACAGCATTTCAAAAGCTAAAGATCAAACCATGATTATCAATCGTGACACGCTAAATGCTGACACGACATACGTTTACAAAAACAAAACTGTAAAAATCTACAGCGGGCTTCAAAAATCTGACGGCTTATTGCCAACTTGTAAAACCACTTTAGTTGATTTGATTCTGCCACTTATCGCATATTTAGCTTTTTTCTGCGGTATAATGGAACTCCTAATCATTTCTGGCGCTTCTGGAAAATTAGCAAAAGTTTTGAGTCCAGTTTTTGTGAAAGTATTTCCAAGTATTCCTAAAAATCACCCATCGATATCCTACATGACGTTAAACTTTGCTGCCAATTTTTTGGGATTAGATTCGGCCGCAACGCCTTTTGGACTAAAAGCAATGGAAAGTTTGCAAGAAATAAATCCCGAAAAAGACAAAGCGAGTGATGCACAAATTATGTTTATGTGTCTACACGCTTCAGGTTTAACGTTGATCGCAACTTCGATTATTGGATATCGCGCTGCCGCAAATGCTACAAATCCAGCCGATGTAATTTTACCTTGTGTTATTACTTCGTTCATTGGTACAATTGCCGCTTTCCTGATTGTTGGAATCAAACAAAAAATCAATTTTAAAAGTGCTTCACTTCTAATCGGTTTAATTACCATGATTGCGGCAATTGTTGGTTTATTGATGTATGTAAATCATTTGGATTTAATTGGAAAAAATTACTTTACTTCTAATCTTTCAGGATTAATATTACTTACAATCGTTGTCTTTACGTTGATTTTCTCTTTCATGCACGAAAAGAAATTCTCAGATGCCAATACCACTGTTTTCGACACTTTTGTAGTTGGAGCAAATAATGGAGTTAAAACGGGAGTTACAATTTTCCCTTATGTCCTAGGAATGTTGGTTGCAATTTCATTATTCCGAAACAGCGGATTATTCGAAATTATTAGCGACGGAATTGCTTTTGTATTTTCAAATCTTGGCGTAAGCAAAGAAATCACAAACGCATTGCCTGTTGCTATGCTTCGTCCATTTAGCTCTGCAGGTTCACGAGGATTTTTGATTGATTCAATGAACACTTTTGGCGCCGATTCTTTAACCGCAAGATTGAGCAGTATTTTCCAATGTAGTGCCGAGAGTACTTTTTATGTTATCGCGGTTTATTTTGGATCTGTAAACATTAAAAACACGCGTTATGCATTGGGCACGATGCTTTTAGTTGATTTGATTTGCGTGATTACAGCTATTTTTGTGGCGACTTGGTTTTTTTAGGATTAGTTAACGACTTTCAAATGGATCGATCCTATGGATCTCTTGTTCGTTGCGATATTTTGCAAAAACCGGATTGAAATCCGGCCCTACAATATCTTGGCGAGCCTATGGCTCTTTGAAACCGAAAAAAACTTCTAAATCCAAAAATACTTTTGTTGAATAGTCTTTAACTAAAAAAAAAGAATCAAAAGAGTTCCGAAGGAACGTTTCATTTTGTAGCAACGGATTTCAATCCGTTGATTATTAAATGTTCTAAGTCTAAAGTTCCATAGGAACGATCCATTTAAAACTTAAACAAAAAAGAAAGTTAAATATTACAAAAATTCGTTTCAAATCATTTGTAATGGTTTATTTTGTGAGAAAAAATAAATGGCTAATACTTATCATCAAATTTACGTTCATGTTGTCTTTGCCGTAAAATTTAGAAAAGCAATAATTGAAGAATCATGGAAATCTAAATTATTTGGCGTAATCGGAAATTTAATCAATGAAACTGGTTGCAGAACAATTATTGTTAATGGTGTTGAAGATCATGTTCATTGTTTATTAGCACTAAAACCCACACATTCTATTTCTGAATTGATGAAGACAATAAAAGCAAAATCTTCAAAATATGTTAATGATAATCAATTGACAACGACAAAATTTGCTTGGCAGGAAGGTTATGGCGCATTTTCATATAGTCATTCACAAATAGATTCGGTTTTTAAATATATTGAAAATCAAAAAAAACATCATACAAAACAAAATTTTATCGACGAATATGAAAATTTTCTGAATAAATTCAATATTGAATACCAAGAAAAATATATTTTTGAAGCTCTAATATAGACTTCATGAAAATAAAACATTTTATATTTTTTTTAGTTTTAGCTGGTTGTCAAAAAACAAAATCTACAAGCGCAACATCAACAGCAAAAATCAATGAATCACAAGAAACATTGGCCGTTTCAAATGATGAAAAGATCATCAAAACAGATACAATTTCCATTGATGCAAAGGAAGTTGGGTCTTCAGATTATATTTTAGCAAATTTGGTGGATCAGCAATTAGACAAAGACAGCATTGCAACAGCAACTTTTAGACTTGATTTTTATCAGAATAAATCCAAAACCGCAACATCAAAAATTGTGATAAAAGGTTTTCAAAAAGGCTCTGAATGGATGGCTTCGTATGGATTAACGTCAGACAATTCTAAAAACTCTCCCTTTATACAAATCGCAGTTGGCTATCCTGCCTGTGGTTATGCCCAAGAAAATTATTTGTATTACTTAAAAAACAAAGAATTACAACAGATTCACCAATGGGTATCAATGACTGACAGCGGATGGGGAAATTGGGTTGAAATTCTAAACTCTTCAACTGAGCCTGACACAAAAACCTTTAACTTTTATTGCAAAACGGTTTCTTTCGAACCCGACGACAATGGCCCTGAAGATTCGGGAATCTTAAAATATTCCGACTCGACTTCATTTTCATTAGAGGGAAATCACTGGAAAAAGAAACTATTATCAGTAAAAGACAAAAGTTATTTTGAAAAAAAGATGACTTTTGATGAGTATCAAAATCAATAAGAAACTCTTTAAAGCAGCCTAATTCAAATTCTTTCTTAGGTAAATAATTTCTAACTTTGTAAAAAAACATAACAATGATTGATTTTATATACCAAGATCCTTATCCAATCTTAAAGGATGAGACACAATACCGCAAAATCACTTCTGATTTTGTAAAAGTTGAAAAATTTGGAGATCGCGAAATTTTAACTGTTGATCCAAAAGGATTAGAATTATTAGCTGAAGAAGCACTTACAGATGTTTCGTTCATGTTGAGAACGACACATTTACAAAAATTAAGAAACATTCTTGATGATCCAGAAGCGACAGACAATGATCGTTTTGTAGCTTATAATTTATTGCAAAATGCATCTGTTGCGGCCGAAGGTCAATTGCCAAGTTGCCAAGACACAGGAACTGCAATTGTAATGGCTAAAAAAGGTGAAAGCATTTTCACAGGAGTTGATGATGCAGAATGGTTAAGCAAAGGAATTTTCAACACTTACCAAAAACGTAATCTACGTTATTCTCAGATTGTTCCGATTTCGATGTTTGAAGAGAAAAACTCAGGTTCAAATCTTCCAGCACAAATTGATATTTATGCTAAAAAAGGAGCTTCTTACGAATTCTTGTTTATGGCAAAAGGCGGAGGATCTGCGAATAAAACGTATTTATACCAGCAAACAAAATCATTACTGAATGACAAATCTTTAGACGCATTTATCCGTGCAAAAATCAAAGATTTAGGAACTTCGGCTTGTCCTCCTTACCACTTGGCTTTAGTTATTGGTGGAACTTCTGCGGAAGCGAACTTAAGCGCTGTTAAAAAAGCATCTGCAGGTTATTATGATCATCTTCCAACTTCAGGAAATATGGCCGGTCAAGCATTTCGTGATTTAGAATGGGAAGAACGCGTTCAGAAAATCTGTCAAGAAAGCGAAATTGGAGCTCAGTTTGGCGGAAAATATTTCACGCATGATGTTCGTGTTATTCGTTTGCCTCGTCACGCGGCTTCTTGTCCAGTTGGATTAGGCGTTTCATGTTCGGCAGATAGAAATATCAAAGGAAAAATTACTAAAGACGGAATCTTTGTTGAGCAATTAGAAGTAAATCCGAAGCAATTTTTACCAGAAACTGCTCCACATTTAGAAGCTCCGGTTGAAGTTGATTTAGATCAGCCTATGGCGGATATTTTGGCTAAATTGTCTCAATACCCAATCAAAACGCGTTTGAAATTAAACGGAACCGTTATTGTTGCCAGAGATATTGCGCACGCAAAAATCAAAGAATTACTAGACGCCGGAAAACCAATGCCGGAATATTTCAAAAATCACCCAGTTTATTATGCTGGTCCAGCAAAAACACCAGAAGGAATGCCTTCAGGAAGTTTTGGTCCAACAACTGCCGGACGTATGGACGTTTATGTGGATGAATTCCAAAAGAATGGCGGAAGCATGGTAATGTTAGCAAAAGGAAACCGTACCAAACAAGTTACGGATGCCTGCAATAAATACGGTGGCTTTTACTTGGGTTCTATTGGAGGTCCTGCTGCGATTTTGGCACAAGACAATATCTTGAAAGTTGAAGTTGTTGATTTTGAAGAATTAGGAATGGAAGCTGTTCGTAAAATCACGGTGAAAGATTTCCCAGCATTTATTATTACAGACGACAAAGGAAATGATTTCTTTGAAAATTTATAGTTTTTTAGGGGCTAAGGTACTAAGGTTCTAAGTCGCTAAGATTCTAAGATAAAAAAACCGTCCAAATGGACGGTTTTCTTTTTATGATTACGCGCTTAATGCGTTTTTCTCGAAGGCAATAAAATGGGAAACTTCGCCTTTAAAATTATAAACGGGAAAACCGCTGATATGGCAACTATAAACCTTTCCATTTTTTTTATAGTTTTCGATTGTTTTCTCAAAGGAAGTTTTAAGCTGAATTGCTTCTCTGATTTCCCGTAAAGCAGTTGGGCAAGTTTCTGGGCCCTGAAACATTTTAGGTGTATTCCCTAAAACTTCAGCTTCGGTATAACCCGTCATTCTTTTGATTTTACTGGAAGCAAAAACGATTTTTAAATTCAAATCGGTAATTACAATTACTTCATTTTTAATGCGTTCTTCGATTTTCAAGCCTTTTTCATTCCATGAAAATTGAGCAGAAATTTGATGTACTTTTTTCAAATCAGAAGCCATGGCTTTCAATTCGTTTATATATTCATAATGAAAATCCCATGCCAAAATGGGAACTGAATATCGATAAGAAGGATCTTCAAGGTCAGCGTTTTTCATTTGGAGTAATTTAAATGAGACATCTTTTCTCTCAAAGGTAAAGCGAAAACTCCAGTTTCTATTACGGGAAACCGTATTTTTTCATATTATAACAAATCAAAAAGAAAATTTTAACTGAACAACAACAGCCTTCTTTTCCTCTGTATTTAAGTTACTTAGCGAAATTCCGAGCAATCTCACAGAATCTTTCATTCGTTCTTGGTAAAGCAATTCCTCGACAACTTCTAAAATCAAACTTTTATCAGAAATAAAATACGGAAGCGTCTTACTCCGAGTTTGTTGCGTAAAATCACTATACTTAATTTTCAGCGTAACGGTTTTACCCGAAATCTTGTGCTTTTTCAAGCGCTTTTCGAGCGATCCTGCAATTTTTTCAAGCTGTTCAAGCATGAATATCTCAGACGATAAATTAATATCGAAAGTATGTTCTGCTGCAACTGATTTTGTTATTCTATGCGGTTTTACTTCGCTATTGTGTATGCCACGCACCACTTTATAATAAAAAGCACCAGATTTTCCAAAATGCTTTTCCAAGAATTCTTCGGTTTTGCTTTTTAAATCGGCTCCTGTAAAAATTCCGAGCTGATACATTTTTTCGGTCGTCACTTTTCCGACACCATAAAACTTTCGGATTGGCAATTCTTCTAAAAAAGCCAAAATTTCATCTGGATTAACCGTTTTTTGGCCATTTGGCTTATTGACATCACTAGCAATTTTAGCCACAAATTTATTGACAGAAATTCCTGCAGATGCTGTAAGTCCGACTTCATTCAGGATTCGGAGGCGAATTTCTTGCGCCAATAAACTCGCACTTGGATTTCCTTTTTTATTGTTTGTTACGTCCAAATAGGCTTCGTCAAGCGAAAGCGGTTCCACCAAATCAGTGTATTCATGAAAAATTTTATGAATTTTGGAAGATATTTCTCTGTAGCGATCAAATCTCGGACGAACAAAAATAATTTCAGGACAGTATTTTTTAGCCAAAACTCCGCTAATTGCACTTCGAACACCAAATTTTCTAGCCTCATAACTCGCCGCCGAAACTACTCCTCTATTCTCTGAACCACCAACTGCAACAGGTTTTCCGCGTAAAGCAGGATTATCCATTTGCTCTACAGAAGCATAAAAAGCATCCATGTCAATATGGATAATTTTTCGATATGTAGGCGTTTCAGACATGCTGCAAATTTAAATAGGAAAGCCTGAAAATAGATACTAAAAAATCATAAAAAAAGCTGCAGTAACAAACTGCAGCTTATCATCTTTTTCAGTAAAACTTTTAAAATTCTATTCTAAAACCAATTTGGTTTGTACTAGCAACTAACGTCGTTTTTGGCGCTGGCTTATAATTAGAAGCCAAACCAGCATTATATTTTTCAAGTGCTGCTTTGATTTTTTTTGGATATCCAATTTTTATTGGAATAGACGCGACAAGCATAGCACCTCCAATAATCGCTGCTGTCATATTTGACTTTTCAGATGGATTTGGATTATAACCTCCTGACGAAGAATTAATGTCTGTATTTGATGCGATAATCAGATTTGTCGCAACAAGTCCTAAGCCACCATAAAAAAGAACATTTCCCCATGTTTTTTTATTTCTTCCAGAATTATAAAGCGCCAAAGCTTCGGCATTTTCATTCATCAGTGCTCGAACTAAGTCTGTTCTCACTTTTTCGCCTTCAGCATTGTAAACGGTACCACCACTTCCATAAGTAAGTTTTCCTTGAGCAAAACCTGCGAGCGCAAGCATTAAAAATAAAATAGTTAAATTTCTTTTCATAAATTGATTTTTGATTTTGGGTTATGTTAGTTATTATTTTCTGAAAAAATTATCAGGTTCGCAAAGATTAACAACTAAATGATTCCAAACAAATCATTTTCTCTATTTTTGTACTCCTTACTCGAAATTTTAAAAAAATGCGAACATTTGTTATAGGCGACATACACGGAGGATTACGCGCACTTGAGCAAGTGTTGAGTAAAGCCAAAGTTACTACTGAAGATACTCTTATTTTTTTAGGCGATTACGTGGACGGCTGGAGCCAATCTGCCGAGGTAATCGATTTTTTAATTGACCTTAAAAGCAAACAAAAATGCATTTGCATAAGAGGAAATCATGATCAATTGGCCTTGGATTGGCTTGAAAACAGACATGAAGATTTTGATGAAGAAATGTGGTACAAACATGGCGGAAAAGCAACTGTTGAAGGATATTCTAAACTTTCAGAAGAAAAAAAGAAAACCCATATTGCCTTTTTAGAATCATTGAAAGATTATTATCTGGATGATGAAAACCGTCTTTTTGTTCACGCCGGATTTACCAATTTGAATGGTGTAGTCTGGGAATATTTTCCAAAATTATTTTACTGGGACAGAACACTTTGGGAATCAGCACTAGCTTTGAACCCCGAATTAAAACCTGATGATTTATATTATCCAAAACGTTTTACCGTCTATAAAGAAATTTATATTGGACATACGCCTGTAACACGAATTGGCCAAACCGTTCCAATAAACAAAGCTTGTGTTTGGAATGTTGATACCGGCGCCGCGTTCAAAGGTCCTTTGACCATCTTAAACGTGGACACCAAGGAATTCTGGCAGAGCGAACCATTAAACGAATTATATCCTGATGAAAAAGGTAGGAATTAAAATATTAAATATACATTTGCACCGCAAAATAATTAATATTTAAGTTTTATGAAAAAAGTTATTACACTCTTGTTTTTAGTGTCATTCGGATTTGTCAATGCGCAACAGGCTTTTAAGGGCAAAGGCGATATCAAAGTAAATGTTGGTGCTAATCTACAAGATGGTGGTTCTGGAATTCAAGGTTCTGTTGATTTTGGTTTAGGAGAAAATTTCTCTTTTGGTTTTGTTTCAAATTATTTACTTGGCGTAAACAATTTCAACGGTATTTATGGTGATCACCCAACGCCATACAACGATTACAAACCAGAGTTCAAAGATCGTTTTGATGCAAAAGCAAGAATTAATGCTAACTTAAGCAGTGTTATTGGAATAGAGCAATTAGATGTTTACCCAGGTTTAAGTTTAGGTTTGAAAAATTTTGGAGGACACATTGGAGGACGCTATTTCTTCACTGAAGGATTTGGTGTTTTTACAGAAATCGGTTTCCCAATTGCAAAATACAGTGCAAATAATGATGTTTTTGATCATTTGAATAATCAAGCTACTTTTAGTTTAGGAGCTTCTTTCAACCTATAATAAATTTTAGGGACTGAGATGCTAAGGCACTAAGGTTCTAAGTTTAAAAATAAAAAACCGCCTCAATAGGCGGTTTTTCTTTTTTACTATTTCTTTTAATCACTGTGTACCTTTAGACCTTTGTGACTTTGTCCCTCAATTAAATAACCATTTCAGGAATTTCGCCTTCAATTATCAAATCAGCTTCAGTTGAAGCGATGATGTGCTCGACTGAAATACCTGGCGCGCGTTCTAAGAGCTTAAAACCTTTTTCGGTTACTTCGAGAACCGCAAGCTCAGTTACGACCTTTTTAACGCATCCTACGCCGGTTAATGGCAAAGTGCATCTTTTTAAGATTTTTGATTCTCCAGCTTTGTTCACGTGCATCATAGCCACAATGATATTTTCGGCAGAAGCCACCAAATCCATTGCGCCTCCCATTCCTTTTACCATTTTGCCTGGAATTTTCCAATTGGCAATATCTCCATTTTCAGAAACTTCCATTGCGCCCAAAATAGTTAAATCAACTTTTTGACTGCGAATCATTCCGAAACTGAAAGCCGAATCAAAGAAACTTGCTCCCGGAAGAGTCGTAATGGTTTGTTTTCCCGCATTAATAACATCAGCATCTTCTTCTCCTTCAAAAGGAAAAGGTCCCATGCCGAGAACTCCGTTTTCACTTTGGAATTCAACTGCTATATCTTCTCGAACATAATTCGCCACTAAAGTCGGAATCCCGATACCAAGATTTACGAAATAACGGTCTTTTACTTCTTTTGCAATTCGTTTTGCTATATCTTCTTTTGTCAACATATTTTTTAATGTGTCAATTTTTTTAATGTGCCAATTAGTCAATTTGATAATTTAGATAATTGTTTTAAAATTATCTAATTGCCCCATTTTCTAATTATCTAATTCCTTGCACGCAAGGTGCGTTGCTCAATTCTTTTCTCAAATTTTTCACCTTGAAAAATACGCTGTACCATAATTCCTGGTATATGAATTTGATTTGGATCTAAAGTTCCAACCGGAACCAGTTCTTCAACCTCAGCAATTGTTATTTTTCCCGCTCCGGCCATGCATGCATTGAAGTTTCTCGCAGTTCCTTTAAAAATTAGATTTCCAGCTTCATCGCCTTTCCATGCTTTTACAATTGCAAATTCGGCTTTGAACGCTTCTTCCATTATGTGCATTTTTCCATTGAATTCGCGGGCCTCTTTCCCTTCGGCAACTTCAGTTCCATAACCTGCTGGTGTAAAAAAGGCTGGAATTCCGGCTTGAGCTGCACGACATCTTTCTGCTAAAGTTCCTTGTGGCGTCAACTCCACTTCTAGTTCTCCAGAAAGCATTTGACGCTCGAATTCTGCATTCTCTCCCACATAAGATGAAATCATTTTTTTGATTTGCTTCTTTTGCAAAAGCAATCCTAAACCAAAATCATCTACACCTGCATTATTTGAAATGCAAGTCAAATTTGAGATTGACGTATTAACTAATGCCGCAATTGTATTTTCAGGAATTCCACATAATCCAAAACCGCCAAACATAATTGTCATACCGCTTTCGATTCCTTGGATTGCCTCCTGAACATTATTTACTTTTTTTGTTATCATAACAAAGTATCTTTATTACTGTATATTTTTGATAAAAATAAGATTTTTAGATTGAATTATATCGATTTCGTAAAAAATAAAAATTTAGCATAAAAAAATATCCTTTTGTACGCTTCTAAGTTTAAGAAGGTTCCAAAAGGATATTTTTATTTTAAAGCCGAATAAAAATTACAATTCAAATTCGTCTGTATTTTGTTCTGTTTCTGTAGTATCTTTTACAACTGCAGGTCTTTGGTAACAATCTACTTTAATAGAAAGATTAGCCGGACGTTCAAATTCTGATTTAGAAACTTGAAGTGCTTCATCAGCATAACATTTCTTCATAAAATAAGCCCAAACTGGCAATGCTGCAGTAGCTCCTTGTCCGTAAGTCAAACTTTTGAAACGAGCTGAACGATCTTCGCAACCAACCCAAACTCCTGTTACTAAGTTCGGAACCATTCCCATAAACCAACCATCAGATTGATTTTGTGTTGTTCCTGTTTTACCCGCGATTGGGTTTTTGAACATATAAGGATATCCTGTCCAACGATTATCTCCGCTTCCTCCACCTTGCGTTCGTAAACGCGCACCAGAACCAGTTTCGGTAACACCTTCTAATAATTTGATTACTGCAAAAGCAATATCTTTATTTAAAACATCATGAGATTCTGGAATTGGCTCATAAATAACCTCTCCACTCTTATTCTCAATACGGCTTAAAAACTGTGGTTTTACATAAACTCCTTGATTTGCGAATGTACTGTAAGCCGCAACCATATCTTCAACCGTAATATCAACCGCTCCAAGCGCAATTGAAGGCTGCACTGGAATTTCAGTTTTAACCCCTAATTTTTTAGTCAATTCAACAACTGCTTCTGGCCCTGTTCTGTCGATCAATTTAGCCGAAACTGTGTTGATTGAGTTTGCCAAACCTTGTTTTAAAGTCACCATTCCACGGTATCTGTTGTCAGAGTTTCTTGGTTCCCAATCATCTGTTACATGGTGACGTCCTTTGTGAATCATAAAAGGACCATCTAAAATTGAATCACAAGGAGACATATTCAATTGCTCAATTGCAGTCGCATAAACGAATGGCTTGAATGTAGAACCAACTTGTCTTGCTCCCTGACCAACGTGATCATATTGGAAATATTTATAATTGATTCCTCCCACCCAAGCTTTAATGTTACCAGTTTGTGGCTCCATTGCCATTAAACCTGATTGCAAAAAGTGTTTGTAGTAACGAATAGAATCAAGCGGCGTCATTACTGTATCGCGTTCACCTTTCCAAGTAAATACGCGCATTTTTGTTTTTACTTTGAAAGATGCAATGATATCATCTTCGCTTTTTTCCATGTCTTTCATGATTGCCCAACGATCAGAGTTTTTCATCGCCTGCATCATGATTCTATCAGTTTCTGCTTGAGTGATATTTACGAACGGCGCATTTTTATTGGTTTTCATTTCAATAAAAAACTGCTGTTGCAAGTTTTTCATGTGTTCAGAAACCGCTTCTTCTGCATAAAGTTGCATTCTTGAATCGATAGTCGTATAAATTTTCAAACCATCTTTGTAGATATCATAATCTGAACCGTCTGGCTTTTTGTTTTCAGTTACCCATTTTTTCATGTAATCACGAAGGTATTCTCTGAAATAAGTTGCCATACCTTCACGGTGGCTTTCCAATTTGAATTTTAGCGTAATTGGCAAAGCTTGCAATCTTAACTTTTCAGCAGTTGTGATCATTTTTGCTTTTTCCATCTGCGAAAGCACCACATTACGACGGTTTTTCACACCTTGCGGATTACGAACTGGATTGTACAAACCTGAGTTTTTGAACATTCCTACTAAAATAGCCGATTCATCCATTGTCAAATCTTTTGGATCTTTCGAAAAATAAGTCTGCGCTGCAGAACTCACTCCAACCGAATAATTTCCAAAATCGTAGACATTGCAATACATTGCTATAATTTCATTTTTGGTATATTGTCTTTCCAAACGAATAGCAATAATCCATTCTTTTATTTTCTGAACAATCCTAAAAGGAAGAAATTTAGACCCTTCACCATGAAACAATTGTTTTGCAAGCTGTTGTGTCAACGTACTCGCTCCTCCATTAGTTCCCAAAGTAAAAATTGCTCTTAAAGTTCCACGCCCGTCAATTCCTGAGTGTTCGTAAAAACGTGCATCTTCAGTAGCAACTAAAGCTTCCACAAGACTTTTTGGCAAATCTGAATATTTAAGCTGTGATCTGTTGGTTTTGAAATATTTACCAATTACTACTCCATCTGAAGAAATAATTTCGGTAGCTAAATTCGAATCGGGATTTTCAAGATCTTCAAAAGAAGGCATTGAACCGAATAATCCCCAAGAGGCAAATAAAAAGAAAGCCAAAATACCCAGTAAAGTATAGGCAAAAATTCGCCAGAATTTCTTTTTATAGTAATTAATATCTTTAACGCTATTTGATTGGTTGTTTTTTTTGGCTGCCATAACTATTTCTAATCTTTTTGTTCTATTCTAAAACCTACGTCTGTAATACCTTCTAAAGCTTCAACACCAGGAATTTTGCCTGATTCTCTTACAGCTTGTTTAATGTGAACTTTATATTTTCCTTTAAATTTTACATCTTCTTTGTAATACAGCTTACTTTCTTTGATGTCTGTAAAGCCATTTCCTAATAAAGTTCCGTCTGGATTTGCCATTTGATATTCTAACGTATCGACTTTGGTAAAACCGCTTGGTGTTTCAAGAGCAACAATCAAGAACAAATTATTGAAAGGGTAATTGTTGTTGTCTCTCAAATTTACAAATAAATTGTATTTTTTGGTAGAATCTAAAACTGGCAAATCAAAAGTCACTACACTGTCTTTATGCCAGGCACTCCCAACTGATTTGTACTCGTCAAATACTCTTTTCTTATCACAAGAGAAAAGAAGTATTGCGGCCAACAAAAGAATTCCGCTATTTTTTATTCTCATTTTTAGTAATAATTATTGGTTTTCTAGGCTCAGCAGATTTGTTATCATTCTGTTTATTATCGTTTTGCTTGTTTTTATTCGAATGATTTTGCTTGTTGTGAGGCTTGTTCGATTTATTCGGATTTCCGCCACCTTGCTTATTATTATTGTTGTTGTTTGCTTGCTGTGGCTTATTTTGTGCTGGCGCCGCAACAGTTGCATTTTCTGCATTTTGCTTGCGTTTGCGATTTGGTTTTTTCTTTCTTTTTGGTTGGTCAAAACGAGTTAAGCTCTCTTGACCCATTGCATTATTAAAGTCTTTTTCAGGCTCTGAAGTCACTTCGATTGCAAAATCCTCTAACGAAGAAACTTTGTTTTTCTGTTTATTTTCGGCAATAATTTCTTTTACCTGATCAATTTTTAAAACATGCCAATTTGCAAAGTTGTTTGTATATGCAAACCACATTAATCCCTTAAAAATATCTTGTTTTTGGCAAACAGCATCACCCTTTTCTGTGATTAGTTTGGTATCGTAATCTGGAAAATCTTTTAAAGCATCCATGTAAGTGTCTAACTCATAGTTCAGACAGCATTTTAATTTACCACACTGTCCTGCTAATTTCTGTGGATTCAATGATAATTGCTGATAACGAGCCGCAGAAGTATTAACACTTCTAAAATCAGTCAACCAAGTAGAACAGCAAAGCTCACGTCCGCAAGAACCGACTCCACCTAAACGAGCCGCTTCCTGACGGAAACCAACTTGTTTCATTTCTACTCTAGTACTGAATTCTTTTGCAAAATCTTTAATCAACATTCTAAAATCGACACGGTCATTTGCTGTGTAATAAAATGTCGCCTTCGATCCGTCGCCTTGAAATTCAATATCAGAAATTTTCATTTCCAATTTATGCTGAATCGCCAATTCACGTGCGCGAACTTTCATTGGTTCTTCGCGATCACGCGCCACAGACCAAATATCAATATCTTTTTGCGATGCTTTTCTGTAAATTTTTGGAACCTCATTACTTTCGTAATTCACTCCTTTTTTCTTCATTTGAATTTTAACCAATTCTCCTGTAAGAGTCACAATTCCAATATCATGTCCTGGCGAAGCAACAGTTGCTACAATATCGCCAATACTTAAAGTTAGTTTTTCTGAATTTCTAAAAAATTCCTTACGTCCGTTTTTAAAACGAACCTCAACACAATCAAAAATAGCCTCTCCATTAGACGGGCTCATGTTTGAAAGCCAGTCAAAAACCGTCAATTTATTGCAGCTATCGGTGCCGCAAGTCCCATTATTTTTACAACCCTTTGGTGCGCCACCATCTGAGGTTGAACAACTTGTACATGCCATAATTATATATGTAGTGTTGCAAAAGCAACTTAAGTTCATAAACGTTTAATCGGTAAAGATAGTATTTTTTTTATTTTGCTCTATATGGATTAAAACTAATGGTTTGTTAAATAAAAAAAGAAATTTTCTATCTCAAAATAATTCCAAAAGGAAACTAAATTTTGTTAAGTTTACTTGTACAAAAAAACCTAACAAACCCAAAAAACGAAACTTAACCAATAATGAGCACTGAAATTTTACTAGAAGACACAAAAAAAGAAGCAAACTATTTCTATCATTTTAATTTTTTAAAGTTCAAAAAGATTCTATTGCCTTTGGCTATTATTGTCTTACTTCTTGTCATCAAACAATTTATCATAAACAATTTCAATATTACAAAATCAGGAGGTCTTGGTTTAGCAGGTATACTTACCCCTTTTGTTGAACTTCCAATTTGGGCAAAAACCATTAATATGATTATCGACCTATTGATCATGGTGGCAATACTTTGCTGGGAAGCTGTGTACGAAAAGAAATATGACAAAATCAAAATTGTTCTGTTGTTAGGTTTACCTTCTACAGTATTCTTTATCATTAAAGCATATTCTGGTTTTTATGATTTTGTAGTTTCCAGTCCTTTTCCCTTGGCTCTAATTTCCATACTTAGCTACTTTCCTTCGTATGCATTATACGGTGCTTTTCGCGGAAAAATATTATATGGAAAAAAAATAAGCATCTTGGGATATTTGATTGGGCTGATCGCTCTTATAAACATTGATGCATTATATCAAAAACTGGTTTCAATTGTATTAATTGATGAGTTGGGTAGCTCTATTTATTCTTACGGAACTAGTATTATAATGGTTTTTATACCACTATCTTTTTTCTATTTCATATTTCTGTTAGATGCGGGATTTTCTTTCAAGAATTTTACAAAAATGCCGCCTGCTTCTTTTTTGACAAGAAATAAATTCACTTTACACTTCGTAATTTTATTTACTTTTTTGATTTCGCTCCATTTGAATTTCACAGAAAACTTTTCAGTGAGTTGGTTTACAAATATAGACGCTAGCATTTTAGATGTTTTGGGTGCTCTAAATAGTTTTATTCATGTCATTTTCCAAATTGTATTTGTCTATTTATTGTTTTCACAATTGCTGCTTTTACAATTTACAGCATTACGAAGAAGACCATTATGGATTTATCTCTTTAGTTTTGTTCCAGTAATTAATCTATTTACTTTGGTATTTTATTTCCGAAAAAGAACTCCTTTAACCAACAATGAGTTTTTAGAAATAGAATATACTGATGAACAAAACAGATCCTATCTTCAATTATTTATTTTGATATTAGTAAGCACATATGGCATTTACAAGTTTATCGGACTTGGTCTAGATCGTGAAAACTTGATTTATATAATTTCAGGATTTATAGTGTTATATATTCTAATATTATATTTCAGAATTGGCGTTTGGATTGCTTTAGCTTTAATAGGTTTAGCGACAATATTCTGTTTATATCGAGATTTGCCTACTGGCATCTATTATGCTTGTGTTTTTTCTTATGGCGCTATGGGCTTGTACAATCTTCACATTTCCATATTTTGGAAAGCCGAAGAATGGGACGAAATTCAAGAAACAATAATACCTGAAAATATTCAACAAGCCTAAAAAAGAAAAGAGTCGCAAATTGCGACTCTTTTCTTTTTTATAAATTATGATTTCTAAGTTTCCTTAACGGTAATAATTTTAACCGGACAAGCTTTTGCCGCCAATTCACAGCTTTCTACAATGGCATGATTTGGAGACTTTAAAGTAAAAAAGCCTTTTGCGTTCTGCGAATGAAGTAAGACCGATTTTCCGTCTTTTTTTGACATTTGAAAATGAACCGGATCCATTTCAACACAGTAATTACAGCCAATGCATTTGTCTCTTTGTAAAGTAATGATCACCATTATGCCTCAACAATTTTATATAGTTTGTCCGACATTCTGATTCTAAAAGGCAGTTTGAAAGTACAATCGTCTCCTTTGGTTGCTTTTTCTGCTATAAGATCGTTAACAAAAATTTCGTCAATAATCATTTCTTGGACTCCTGTGCTTGGTCCAGTTACCAAAATTTTATCTCCGACTTTAATATCGTAAGCTTCTATTTTAAATTGACCAACTTCGGCTTTTGGAAAATAATGCGTTCCTTTTCCAACATAAACCTTCTTTTGAGTTGCCGCAGATCCAGGAATATCGCTCCAATCTCCTAATTCTTGCCCCAAATAATATCCTGACCAAAAACCACGATTGTAAACCGTATCTAAAGCTTCCATCCAAACTGCGGTTTTTTCTTTTGAAAAAGTTCCATCATAATAAGAATCGATTGCTTCACGGTAGGTTTTGATAACTGTTGCCACATATTCCGGCGCACGTCCGCGTCCTTCGATTTTTAAAACCTGAATTCCAGAATCAATTACCTGATCTAAAAAGTCGATTGTGCATAAATCTTTTGGCGACATCATGTACTCGTTATCCAATTCGATTTCGAAACCGGTTTCCTGATCGATAACGGTATATTTTTTTCGGCAATTTTGTTTGCAAGCACCACGATTTGCAGAGGAATTATGCGAATGCAGACTCAAATAACATTTTCCCGAAACCGCCATACACAAAGCTCCGTGGCCAAAAATTTCGATTTCTACTAAATTTCCGTTTGGACCTTTGATCTGTTCTTTTTCAATTTGCTCCGTGATTTTCTTTACTTGACGCAAACTCAACTCGCGACTTAAAACCATCGTATCGGCAAATAAACTGTAAAATTTAATGGTTTCGATATTGGTCACATTCAATTGCGTTGAAATATGGACTTCCATTCCAATCGATCTTGCCATGGCAATTACAGCTTGATCTGATGCAATTACAGCGGTAATATTTGCATCTTTAGCTTTATTCAATAATGTTTTTACGACAGATAAATCGTGATCGTAAACAATAGTGTTTAAAGTCAAATAGCTTCGAACGTTTTTGGCTTCACAGCGATTGGCAATTTCTTTTAAATCTTCGATTGTAAAATTCACTGTCGATCTTGCACGCATGTTGAGTTGTTCAACACCAAAATATACAGAATCACATCCATTATCTAAAGCTGCCTGAAGCGACTCAAAGTTCCCAGCGGGAGCCATTAGTTCTATTTTATTTGTAAGTGTCATTTTTGATTTATTATTCCGATGGCATGTTTTTCGAATTTAGCCATCTAACAATCGACAAAAATAATGTGGTATAGATTAGATTTCTATGATTTATATCATAGTCTATATTTTAAAAATTATTTGTAGTAGCATTAATAAAATAGCCCACGGTTGATACCGTGGGCTATGTACTATAAAAGAATGCGACATTGTAAATTAGCGTTTAAAAACCGCTAATTTAAAATTTTATACAATTTATCTGACAATCTAATTCTAAATGGAACTTCAAAAGTAACCTTATCACCAATTTTAGCAGATTGTGTTTCTGCGCCATCAACGATGAATTTATCTAAGACCATTTCCTGATCTCCTGTAGTTGGGCCAGAAATAAGGATTTTATCGCCAACGTTTAATTCTTGATTTTCAATGGTAAATTGTGCTACTTGCGCTTTTACGTAATAATGTTCCGCTTTACCAAGAAGTACTTTTTTTACTTTTATTTTCTGACGAATATCAGCTGGCTTTTGCGCTGTTGCCAAAGCCGTTTCTGGCAAATCTCCTGAATGTTTGAATTTCAAGTTTTCAGATTTTCCTTTTCTGAATACTTTGTTTCCAACTTGTTTTCCAGTTCTTAATCGAACTTGGTCCACTAAAGGCATGTGGATGATTTCTAGGCATTCTGTAGAACAGCAGTTTTCCATTGCCGCTTTACATTCATCACATTGAATGAACAATAAATGACATCCGTCATTTTCGCAGTTGGTGTGATTATCGCAAGGTTTTCCGCACTGGTGACATTGTGAAATAATATCATCTGTGATTCTTTCGCCCAAACGATTATCGAATACGAAGTTTTTACCAATGAATTTGCTTTCTAAGCCTTCCTCTTTCAATTGTTTCGCATAGTTGATGATTCCACCTTCTAATTGATATACATTTTTGAAACCTTGGTGTTTGAAATAAGCACTCGCTTTTTCGCAACGAATTCCTCCAGTACAATACATTACCAGATTCTTATCGTCTTTATGATCTTTTAGTTGTTCGTTGATGATTGGCAAACTTTCTCTAAAAGTCTCCACATCTGGAGTAATCGCACCTTTAAAATGTCCGACTTCACTTTCGTAATGATTTCTAAAATCAACCACAATTGTGTTTGGATCATCAAGAATTTCGTTGAATTCTTTGGCCTTCAAGTGAACACCAATATTGGTAACATCAAAAGTTTCATCATTTAAACCGTCAGCAACGATTTTGTGGCGTACTTTGATAGTCAATTTTAAAAAGGAATGATCGTCTTGTTCTACGGCAACATTCAATCGGATGCCTTTCATGAAATCGTAAGCCTCAAGGGTTTCTCTAAAAGCTTCAAAATTTTCAGCAGGAACACTCATCTGAGCATTGATTCCTTCGCTGGCAACATAAATTCGGCCTAATGCATCAAGGGCATTCCAGGCTACGAATAAATCATTACGAAATTTTTGTGGATCTTGAATTTTGGCGTACGCATAGAAAGACAACGTTAGTCGTTGTTGTCCTGCATCATCGATCATGATAGCTCTTTCTTCTGCGCTCAAAGTGTTGTACAGTTGCATGCTATAAACAGTTTTAAGTGAGAAATTATATTTTATTAGATTTTCTTTAAAATCTGCGGCAAATTTAGAGTTTATTTTGAGATTAAAAATGATCGTAGCCTAATTATCTGATTTTTTTAACATCAAACTAATTATTTTCGATAGCACGAGTTACCAAATCATCCACAGAAACAGAGCGACTTATATGCCCCACGAAAGTTTCAAGATCTTCCGCACGAAGACTATCCCGAACGTCAGAACGAGCTTCGGCAACTTTCAAAACAATATTTCGCTCACGCAAATCCAAAAAGAGATTTTTCAAAAAACGAGCTCCCGAAATATCAATTCGGGGAGAAGAATTTAAATCTAGTATTACTGTTTTCAAGGAATTTGATTCGCTATAGATTTTTTCCCAAATCTGCTCTTTTATATATTCAACATTAAAATAGAATATCGAAGATTCGACCCTGACAATCAATACACCCTCAATCTTTTCATTATCAGGATGTCTCTTCAAATCTGTATAATGTCGAGTTCCTGGAACTCTTCCTAAAAAAGCTACATTAGGTTTTGATGCTGCTTTTAATAATAACAATAAAGTCACAAGAGTTGCCAACATAACTCCAGCAAGAATTCCCCAAATAAGAACTCCAGCAAGTGCAATCATAACAACGCCAAATTCTTGTTTGTTTATTTTGTAGAGATGTTTCATTTCTTTTAAATCAAACAAACCACGGATGGCAACTAGAACAATAGATGCTAAAATGACCGTTGGCAAATTTTGAAGATGCCCCGTTAAAAAGAGAAGACAGCAAGCAATTGTTGCAGAAGCAAACACAAGAGATAGTGGTGTTTTAGCGCCTGCAGCATCATTTACCGCAGATTGCGACAAACCTCCTGCAACAGGATAGCCTTGCCCTAAAGCAACTGCGGCATTAGCAACACCGAGGGCCAGAAGTTCCTGACGTGGATTTATAACGTATCCGTTTTTTTGTGCCAATGTTCGGCCCGCAGAAACGCTTTCGATATAAGACAATAAAAAACAAGCCATTGACAAAGGCAAAACGCCCTCCACATCCCTAATTCGAAGAGAGGGCAGATGAAACTCAGGAAGTCCAGTCGGGATAATTCCGACGGTTTTAAATCCAGCATCTTTTAATGATGTTGTTGAAATGAGAATGATCGACGCTACAACAATCATTATGGCGAGGGGAAATTGTGGAGCCACTTTTTCACCAATAATTAGTATGACAATAGCGATAATTCCAAAAATAAAAACAGTGGTATTCAAATCTGGAATTTGATGAAAAAGCACAATAATCCTTTCGATGAAATTATCGCCACCTCCTTTTACGCCAAACAATTTAGGCAATTGAGTCAAACCAATTGTTATCGCCGCTCCCGCTTTAAATCCGACCAAAACGGTTTCACTAATAAAATTAATAATACCACTTAATCGAAGCAAATAGGCAATTATAGCCATTCCGGCAAAAACCAATGCAGTAAGCGAAGCAATTTCTGCCCACCGTTGCACATCGCCGTTTGCCATGCTGGAAATCGTCGTGCCAATTAATAATGAAATTGCCGATGTTGGGCCTATAGCCAATTGTCTGCTTGTTCCAAAAAAAGAATAAAAAATGCCACCAATTAAATAACCGTAAATTCCATATTGCGGTGGCAGCCCCGCAAGAGTTGCGTAAGCAAGAGACACAGGAATTCCATAAGCCGCAAGTGTAATTCCGGCAACAAAATCTTTTTTTAGATTTTTGCTTTTATAATTTCTAATCCAATCTACAGCAGGTAAAAGCTTAGTAGTCATAATGAAATGATTAAATCTTAGCTAAAACAACAAAGCGTCAGTCCTTCTCTGCCAATAATGCTTTTTTAACTTCGTTTAATTCTGCTATTTTTTCTGGACCAACTTTTGGGTATTCTAAATCCATTTCATCCAAAGCATGAATAATTGCCGATGCTATCGCTATCCGAGCATAATATTTATTGTCAGCTGGAATCACGTACCAAGGCGATTTTTTGGTCGAAGTATTTTTGATCAATTCCTCGTAAGCAAACATATAATCATCCCAATATCCTCTTTCTTTGGCATCAGCAGCACTGAATTTCCAGTTTTTATCAGGATTATCAACTCGTTCTATAAACCTTCTTTTTTGTTCTTCTTTAGAAACATTCAGAAAAAATTTGATTACGATGGTTCCGTTTCTGTTCAAGTATTTTTCAAAGTTTCGAATATCTTCAAAACGATTTTCCCAAATATTTTCGGTTATTAATTTTTTTGGGATTTTTTGGCCTCTTAAAATTTGTTCATGAACGCGAACTACTAATACTTCTTCGTAATACGAACGGTTAAAAATCCCTATTCGGCCTCTTTCTGGCAAATGCTTTTGACAACGCCATAAATAATCATGATCCAGCTCTTCAGAACTTGGTCCTTTAAAAGATGAAACTTGACAACCTTGCGGATTTATTCCAGACATAACATGTTTAATCGCTCCATCTTTTCCGGCAGCATCCATTGCCTGAAAAATAACAAGAACCGACCATTTATCTTGAGCATAAAGAATGTCTTGCATGGCAGCAAGCGCTTTTACACCCATTTGCAACGTTTCCTTTATCACCGATTTCGGTTCGTCACCAAAATAAGAAGTGGGTTTATCTTTTAATGTAAAATTTTTATCATCTCCCACGCAATATTGTTCTGAAAACTTCTTGGCGCGATGCAGCAATTCTTTTTTAGTAATTGCTTTCAAATTATTCGGATCTGAGTCCAAATTTTTCATTTTGCTTTTCTTCTTTTTTGACATAATTACAAAATTTTTGAAGTTTTCTATTTTGACTTTGATTTATTTATTCTTACAAAAATGCAGATCATCGGATTTTTTTAGCTTTTTATCGGATTTTTTAACTACTGAAAACCAACCTACTATAAAATTAGAAAAAATTATAAAATGAAAACAATATTTAATTTTTTAATTAAAAAAATGTTAACTTAGCTTAGGATTTATTTGGTTTTAAGTTATTTAAGTTATTAATAGAATTTAATAAAATTTTTAAAATGAACAAAATTTACTCCCCAGCAATTTTCTTACTTTTTTTATTGTGTTCCTGCAAAAAAGAAGCCCCACCTCAACCCAAGCCTTTAGAAATTTCAGTAACCACCGTTTTACAGCAGGATGTTAAAATTGAATCTGAATACACGGGACAAACTTTTGGTCAATCAGACATTCAAATTAATCCTCGAGTCGATGGTATTATTGAAAGTGTCAACTTTAAGGAAGGTAGCTTTGTTACAAAAGGACAACTATTATATACCATTGATCCTTTGCCGTATAAAGCTAAATTGAATCAAGCCGAAGGAAGTGCCGCCGAATCACAGGCGCTTTTATCAAAAACCAAATCAGATCTGGACATGATTACGCCATTGGCTAAAATGAACGCGGTCAGCCAAAGAGAATTAGTTTCTGCCAAATCAGCTTATACCGCTTCGATTGCTCAAATCAAAGCATCGGATGCGGCTGTACAAAATGCAAAAATTGAATTAGGCTATTGCCGAATTGTCGCTCCAATTTCTGGATTAATAGGAATCTCGAAAGTAAGAGTTGGTGATTATGTTCGTCCAGGCGCTGTTTCAATTTTAAACACCATATCTGATTTAGGAGATGTGAGAGTTCGTTTTACCATGAGCGAGCAGGAATTTCTTCGTTTATACAGAGAATTCAACAAACCAAATTCTACTTTAAAAGGTTCTGGAGCATCAGTTTCTTTAAAACTATCAGATGGCTCAACTTATCCTCAAACAGGAAAAGTAAGCTTTACCGATAGACAAATAGATCCTGCAACTGGTGCAATAACATTTGAAGCCGCTTTTGCAAATCCAGACAAATTACTTCGTCCGGGACAGTACGCAAAAATTGCTTTGCTTACTGATATTCGTAAAGATGCTATTGTAATTCCGCAACGCGCTGTTATAGAAGTGCAAGGAATTTATCAAGTATATGTTTTGGGCAACGACAATAAAGTCCAAATGCAAATTGTGAAACCTGGTCCTGCCATTAAAAATGGATATATCATCGAAGAAGGTTTAAAACCTGGTGATAAGATAGCCATGGGAGGTACTTCATTATTGAAAAACGGAAGCGTTATTACACCAAAAATTGTTCAATGGCAATTAGGTGACACTGAATCTGCAGCTATTAAATAATAATCTACATACATAGTATTATGGGAGAATTTTTCGTCCGAAGACCGATCGTTGCTATTGTAATCAGTATTATTATAGTAATACTTGGATTACTGGCTTTACAAAAAACGCCTATTTCACAATATCCGGATATTAATCCTCCTGTTGTAAAAATCACAACATCTTTTACAGGAGCAAATGCCCTGAATGTTGAACAAGCAGTTGCAACTCCAATTGAACAAAAAGTGAATGGAGTTGAAAATATGCTTTACATGAAATCAATCAACACTTCTGATGGTGCATGTACTATTGAGGTAACTTTTGATGTTGGAACCAATTTGGATAATGCCAACATGCTTACGCAAAATAGACAAAACCAATCAGCGCCTTTTATGCCTTCAAGTGTAAAACAACAAGGTGTGGTTGTAAAAAAATCGCTGTCATTCCCGATGATGTTATTCACCGTGACATCTACAAATCCGAAGTACGATGCCAAATTCTTGAACAACTATGCGAGTATTAACATTGTAGATCAATTGGCTCGTATAAAAGGAGTTGGAGAAGTTACTCTTTTTGGAGGAAGTGACTACTCTATGCGTATTTGGCTAAAAGCCGATATGATGAGCAAGCTCGGCGTTACAGTTGATGATGTTAAAAATGCATTGAATGCGCAAAACATGATTAGTCCGGGAGGGAAATTTGGGGCAGAACCTGCACCAGCAAATACCGAATTCACTTATGGGGTAACTCTTCAAGATCGTTTAGTTACTGAAAAAGAATTTGGAGAAATTGTAGTTCGAAGCAAACAAGATGGAGCTCAAGTTTTATTGACTGATATTGCTAGAATTGAGCTTGGAACAGAAAACTACAGTTCAACCGCACGTCGAAACAGTTCGCCAAGTGCTGTTGTTGCTTTATATCAAATGCCAGGAAGTAATGCCCTTGATGTAGCTGAAACCGCAAAAAGCACAATGAAGCAATTGTCTGAAAAATTCCCAAATGACATTGTTTATCAAGAATCTTTAGATACAACTTTAGCCATTACTGCCGGAGTTGACGATATCGTTCATACTCTTTTTGAGGCAATTATTTTGGTTATTTTGGTGGTTTTCATTTTCCTTCAAAACTGGCGTGCTACCTTAATTCCTTTAATTACTGTTCCAGTTTCCCTTATAGGAACAATTGCCGTATTCCCGATGTTAGGATTCTCTATCAATACGCTTTCACTACTAGGATTAGTATTAGCAATTGGTATTGTAGTCGATGATGCGATTGTGGTTGTTGAGGCCGTTATTCATCATATTGAACATGGAAAAACTCCAAAAGAAGCCACCGTTCAAGCGATGCGTGAAGTATCTGGGCCTGTTATAGCAATTGCCTTGATTTTATGCGCGGTATTTATTCCTGTTGCGATGACACCCGGAATCACAGGTCGCTTCTATCAACAATTCGCCATAACCATTGCCGTCTCGGTCGCCTTCTCGGCTTTTAGTGCTTTATCTTTAAGTCCCGCGCTTTGTGCAATGCTTTTGAAACCGACAAAACCGCTTGATGAGCAAACTGGCTGGCTGGCAAAATTCTTTTCAGGATTTAATAGAATCTTTGAAAAAGTAACTGGAAAATATATTAGCGGAGCAACATTTTTTGCCAAAAAAGCAATGCGAATCGTTGTACTGTTGGCCGTCATATTGGCCGCTACAGCTTTCTTAGGAAAGAAGATTCCGTTAGGATTTATTCCTGAGGAAGATCAAGGATATGTTTTGGTCAATATTGCATTGCCGCCAGCATCATCATTACAACGTACCGATGAAATTTCTAAAAAAGTTGATAGTTTCTTGAAAGAAGAAAAATCCATTTTATCTTATACAACGATAAACGGATTCAGTATGCTTACGAATTCTTATCAACCAAACAATGCGTTTATTTTCATTTCACTAAAACCTTGGGAAGATCGAGAAGAAACTGCGAAGCAATTTGTAGATCGATTCAACAAAAAACTTGCCACACAAATTACGACAGCCACAGCCTTTTCATTTGGACCACCTGCGATTCAAGGTTTGGGAGCCTCTGCTGGTTTCAGTTTGATGCTGCAAGATAGAGGTGGTAATACACCACAATATTTAGCCGAACAGACACAAGCTTTTATTGCCGCCGCTCAGCAGCGCCCAGAAATAAAACGAATTTATACGACTTTTAATGCTGGAACACCTCAGATTAAATTAGAGATTGACAACGACAAAGCGATGAAATTGGGTATTCCGGTTTCTAAAGTCACTGAAGCATTGGGAGCTTTTCTTGGAGGAAGTTATGTAAATGACTTCAACCGTTTTGGCCGTCAATATAAAGTTTATCTGCAAGGTGAAGCCGCCGACCGTGTAAGACCTGAAGACTTGAACCTCATTTATGTAAAAAATAATGCGGGTGATATGTTGCCGGTTTCAACATTGGTGACCGCAACAAAAGTTACAGGTCCCGACTTTACAAATCGTCTAAATTTATTTAGATCTGCCGAAATTGGTGGAAGCCCAAATGATGGTTATAGTAGTGCTCAAGCCCTAACTGCTCTAGAAGAAGTCGCCAAACAGACCTTGCCAGCAGATATGAGTTTTGATTACATCAACTTATCTTACCAAGAAAAACATTCACCAGGAGGAGGTTCCGTATTTATTATGGCATTGGTATTTGTGTTCTTAATTTTGGCAGCACAATATGAAAGCTGGAAACTTCCTTTCAGTGTATTGCTTGGAGCTCCTTTTGCCGTTTTTGGTGCATTTTTGGGACTTCTTTTGGCGAGATTTGGAAGTGATGCCTATGTCAACAACGTTTTTGCGCAAATCGGACTCGTTTTACTTATCGGATTAGTCGCCAAAAATGCGATTCTTATTGTGGAATTTGCCAAAGAAGAATACGAAAAAGGAAAACCACTCTACGAATCGGCTATGGTTGCGGCGAGACTGCGTTTCCGACCGATTTTGATGACAGCATTTGCATTCATTCTTGGAGTTGTTCCGCTTTTGACTGCCACAGGTGCTGGTTCTCAAGCTCGTATTGTAATGGGAATGGCCGTATTCAGTGGTATGTTAATTGCGACAATTCTTGGGGTTTTAATTGTACCTGGTCTATTTGTAATGATTGAAAACATCGGAAAAAAGAAAGATGAGACAATCGTATCTGAAGGAAATAATGTGGAATCAAATACTGCAGGACATGATTAAGAGACACAAAATAATCGTTGTTATATTTATCCTCATACTATTTCCTGTGGGTTGTATGGTAGGACCAAAATATAGTAGACCAGAACAGCAAAAGTCGGATTCTTATAAAAACGAAAGAAATCTCGACAGCTTGGCATCGGTAACCAATTTAAAATGGTTTGATTTATTTAATGATGATGTTTTAAAAGATCTTATCAAAAAAGGATTGGAAAACAATTACGACCTAAAAATCGCAGTTTCGAGAATCGATCAGCTTCGTGCGGAATTAGGTTATGCTAAAGCCGATTTGTTTCCAACTTTTCAATATGGAGCAACCATAAACAGCAACGAGAAAAACTTTACTCCTTCAAATGCAGGAGCAAGCATGTCTTGGGAGCTTGATTTTTGGGGAAAATACCGTCATGAAAACAATGCCGTTCAAAGCGAACTCTTGGCAACTGAAGAAGCGCGTAAAGTTGTTCTTTCAGAAATTGTAACCAATATTGCTGTCGCTTATTTTCAAATGCGAAATCTTGACGATCAGCTGGAAATTACAAAATCTACGCTTGCAACCCGAGAGAAATACTATGAAATCATAAACCAAAGATTCAAAAATGGCTATATCTCTGAAGTGGACAAAGTTCAAATTGAGCAACAGGTTGCGATTGCAGAAGCTGCAATTCCAAACATTCAGCGCCAAATAACCTATCAAGAAAATGCAATTGCATTGCTTACGGGGCAACTTCCTACTGAAATTCCGAGAGGAAAAAGCAATACCGAATTGCAGATTGTAAGCGAAATTCCGTTATCGCTTCCATCGGCTTTGTTGGAAAATAGACCTGACGTAAAAGCTGCCGAATTAAGATACAAAGCGGCAAACGAAAGAATTGGTGTAGCTCAAGCAATGCGTTTTCCATCATTGAATTTAGCCGCAATAGCTGGATTCGCAAGCGCTGATTTAAGCAACTTGTTTCTAGGAAGTTCCTATTCTCAAAATGCATCGGCTGGAATTGCCGGACCAATTTTTGCTTTTGGAAAAAACAAAAGAAGAGTTGAAATCAACAGACAACAAGCAGAACAATTCAAATTCATTTATCAAAAAACATATATTGGTGCTGTTTCTGAAGTAGAACAATCCATTCAAAACATCAGAACGTATAAAGAAGAATACAAAGCTCGCGACAGACAAGTTAAGGCTGCCTTGATAAACTTTAACCTTTCTCGCGAAAGATACGACAGCGGTTATGTTTCTTACTTAGAAGTTTTAGATGTTGAAACCAATTTATTCAATGCTCAATTAAGTCTAGCACAATTGTCTGAAAGACAATTAAGCTCTATGGTTGAATTGTATAAAGCACTTGGCGGAGGATGGAATCTTTAAAGATGCTAAGGTTCTAAGCTACTAAGATGCTAAGTTTTTTAAGCAGATTAAAACAAAAAAAAGAGGCTGTCTTTTGGACGGCCTCTTTTTTTATCTTAGAACCTTAGCATCTTAGTAGCTTAGAACCTTAAGAATTAACAAAATTCGTTAAACGCATCTTGCAAATTCTCAGCGATCATTTCAGCTGGGCGTCCTTCGATATGGTGACGCTCTAACATGTGAACCAATTCTCCGTTTTTGAACAAAGCCATAGATGGCGATGATGGAGGAAAAGGAAACATATGTTGTCTTGCAGCATCAACAGCTTCTTTGTCAACTCCTGCAAAAACAGTAATTAAATGATCTGGTTTTTTAGCATTATCTAAACTCATTTTTGCTCCTGGACGTGCATTTCTTGCAGCGCACCCGCAAACAGAGTTTACAACAACTAAAGTGGTACCTTCAGCTTTGATAGCATTCTCAACAGCTTCAGCACTATGTAAATCTTGAAAACCTGCTGATGTTAATTCAGCTTCCATTGGTTTTACCATTTCTTGTGGATACATATTCTTGTCTTTTAAATTTTACTTTTAAGTTGCAAAGTTACAAAGTTTACTCGCAACTAGTTAATTTGAAGTATAAAGTTTTGTTATAGTTCGATATTAAATTTAAACTGAAAGTTCCGTGCGTTTTACTTTTTTATCAGGAAATTGATAATTGTATTGTTTCAAATGACTATTTCTGCTTTTAATTTTATATCTAGTTGCAAAAACAGTTGATTTACTTTGCTCAGCAATCTCAATAGTCGAAAGATAACTGCTCAAATATTTTTTTAGCAGTTTTATATTGTCGCTTTTAATCGAATAAATTGTTTTTTTTCCTTCATTTTTTGCATCTACTAGATGTGCCTTTTTTAATTCCAATAAATGCTTTGATATCGTAGATTGAGCTAATGGAATTAATTCGACAATTTCGCCACAAGTCCTATTGTCTCTTTTCCATAATAATGTCATAATTTGTATTCGAACGGAATGCCCCAGTGCTTTGCAAATTTTACCTATTGCTTCTATTTCTTCGTCAAAATTTAAGCGTTTGCTCATTCCCATAACTTCCCTTTAATTCATTAATTACAATGCGCAAAATTAATTTCAAAAAGGACTAATGAACCGCCTCAAAAAGCTTCAATAATAGAATAATAAGCCAGATTTTTCAAGGAATGAACTATTTTTTGCGATTAAGGATTATTGCATTAAATAATGCTTTAAGAAAAGGCAATTTTGGGCATTTAATAATCACTTGAAGATCTTCGACAAAATTTGTTTCTTCATCCAAAAATTTGAAGATTAATTTTGGATTTCCTTTTCTGAATAAAGATGAAAAAATAGAACTTCCCAGTTCGTTATGGCGATGCAGAATGTCCAAAAGCAATAAATCGTAAAACCAAAACCTATTCTTTTTATGAAAAGATGTCATATTGAGCGAAGTCGAAACATGAAGAAACTCAACCAATTCCGTTGATGTTTTATCTGAGTTTTTAAAAGTATAACCTGTGCTTGCTTTTGTCCAACCGCCGGCCGTACCAATATTCAAAACGCGTTTGGTGTTTTTCTCCCAGAAAGGATAGCACGTCATTGGGATACTTCCCTGCTCTTTTTCTAAAATTTGATATTGGCTTGCGCCGAATTTCTTCAGATAAACTTCAATTTCCTTTTCGTATTCCTCTTTCGGAAGCAATTTTTCCGAAAACAGCGTATATTCAACCAAAGCTTCAGTTTTTGAAGTTGGCAAAACATACATAAATCGCGTATTCCCTTTTTGTTCCACCGAGAAATCCATGAAAGTTACTTCATTTGGATTGAAAATTTCAGCTTCAGTTTTTACAAACCAACCTACAAAATGCTGTTGCAAAACAGGGTATTTATTTTGACCTTCGGCGAAAGCCTTTGTATAAATACTATTGAAGAGAAAATTGCACGAATATCGATTTTCCTCTGTTCCAACAAAAACATGCGTGTCAAGTTCGTTGATGTTTATTACTTTTTCATTTTGAAAAGTAATATTTGAATGTTTCGAAATCTCGTCAAAAACAAATTGATAAAAATCTAAACTCTTGATTTTATTGTATTGATAAGGCTTCAACGCTATATCGCGTTTAAAATTTTCATTGGCAAAAATAGCCGAATCCCATTTTTTTGAAATAACCGAATTCCACAGCGACTCTTCTTTTCCCCAGAAACACCATGTTCTGTCGTTTGCTTGCTTTGTGTTTTCATCCAAAAGCAAAATGGATTTATCCGAGAATTTTCCAGATAAAATCATTTTATAAACCGTCATCAAAGATGCCAGTCCGGTTCCAGTAAAAATGTAATCGAAATGTTTGATTTGTGAAGAATTCATTCTCAAAAATAAGAAAATTTATTCTTTCAGTTTTTCTAAAAGAATTTTAAAATCGGCTTGAGGAATATAGTTTGAATATTGAAAAATAATTTCGTTTTTATCGTTCAAAACACACAAAACCGGATATAGAATCTGATTATTCATCGTTCCGAGTGCTAAAGCGAGTTCGTGAACACCAACATTATTGCCAGAAGGAAGATATTTGAATGTGTGATTGTTAAATGTAATATCTCGTTTTTCCTCGCCATTTAATGAAATAAAATAGAAATCCGAATTTAACTTCTCTATGATTTCTTGATTTTTAAATGTTGTTTCTTTCATCCGTTGACAAAACTGACACCAATCAGCGTGAATAAAAACAATTGTTTTTCGTTTTTGAATTTTCTGCAAACTATCTATTTCTTCAAAAGTTCTGTTTTTTAATTGACAAAAAACTGTTGAAGTTATTCCGAAGAAAAAAATAAATAGAAATAGCTTTTTCATTTTTGTTGTTTTTGCCACAGATTAAACGGATTTTTTTTTAGCCACGAATTCACGAATTATTTAAAAATTGCTTCTTATGCGAAACCGAAAAATTACACTAATTAATTCGTGCAATTTTATTGATTGAATCGAAACAAACAATTCGTGAATTCGTGGCGAAAAAATTATCTAAAAGTATAGCGTAATCCGAAAAACCCACGAATCGTTTGATTTTGTCCATAAACATAAGTTGTGTCAAAAGTCAAACCATATGGATTATCAGGTGTAACCAAAACTTTTCCAGCCGAATCGTATTGCACATTTTTATCAAAAGGGTCATTAGTCCTCGAAATCAAAAACGGATTGTTTTGCATTGGCGTAAAATTCAATAAATTTTTGATACCGCCATAAAGCTCAAAATTCTTCCAACCTGCGTAAGTAAACTGAATATTTTGAATACTATACCAAGGTGATTTCGGGCTTCGAGGATCTGTTTCGCTCAACAAAGGTAATTTCATCGGACTGTAAACATTCCCTGTATAATCTAACATTAAATTTAAGGATTCTATTTTATATGAAACGCTCCAAGTCGCAGTAAAATTTTCGGTCAAAAAAGGCCGTTCCGAAATTCCGTTTTGAACATTTTTATTGTCCAAAACCGTTGCGCCTACAATAAATTTCAAACCTGTCGGAAAATTCAAATCGATATTAGTGCTGATTCCTTGGCTTAATGCATATCCGTCGATATTATCGTAAATAATCTTGTTTGGGTCACTTTCGTAGTCAGAAATGATTTTATTGCTAAAACGGGTATAAAAAGCGGTGGTTTCGATGCCCATAAAGGTTCCGTTCCCAAAATTAATTTTCTGAATATAATTCAAATTCACATTTACAGACTTTTCCGGTTTCAAATCATTTGCAATTATCACATCTCTAGAACCCGTTAACGCCGCATGATCCTCGGTAAATAAATTCACTACTCGAAATCCAGTTCCGGCATTTAATCTGAAAATTGTGTTTTCGTTGGCTTTTAATCGATACGCAAATCTTGGCGTCAAAATAGAACCGTGAATCGAATTGTAGTCGTAACGCATTCCAAGCAAAACCTGACTTTTAGGAGAAAGCGTAATTTCATCCTGAATAAAAATTCCTGGCAACCAAGTATTTTCAGGTTCGTTTGTCGCTGGAGTATTGTCGTCGTAATACGAATATCGGCTTGCAATTCCGGCTAATAAATCATTTCGCTTTATTTTTTTATCCCAAGTCAATTGCAAAAAACCGATTTTCTGATTGGCGATATACGAAGTCGTTCCGTAACGACTGTCCTGATAATGCACATTTCCTGAAAACGAAAGCATTAATTTTTCCTCGAAGGGTAATTGGTAAGCACCAATTAATTCGGCTCTTTTAGTATAAATGCTTTCGCCGTAAATTTCATCGCCTCCACGATATTTCTTTTCCCAACGAATGTCTCCGCCCCAACGATCTTCATACATGCCGCGCGCTGCGATCGTAAATAGGCGATTATTATTTCGCAGAAAACTCCATTTATTGAAAATCGAGATTCGGTCAGAAAGTGTGACATCTGTAAAATTGTCTTTGTCTTTATCAATCACCTGATTGTAATTGAAGTAATTAACACCCAAAAGTGTAGTCGATTTTTTGGTCGGATTGAATTTCATTCCCAAATCGACATTAGTTTCTAAATAGGTCGTCGTGAAGACATCTGCAGAAAATACCGGTGCATTGGTTGGATTTTTTGTAATGATGTTTATCAATCCGCCAACCGCTTCACTTCCGTAAAGAGACGAAGCCGGACCTTTTACAATTTCGATTCGTTCCACCAAAGAATTCGGAATTCCCGACAAACCATAAACCGTCGAAAGACTGCTCACAATTGGCATTCCGTCGATCAAAACCAAAGTATACGGACCTTCCAATCCGTTTATATGAATATCGCCCGTGTTGCAAACGCCACAATTCAGTTGTGGACGAACTCCATTTATATTTTGAAGGGCATCATAAATGCTTGGCGTTGGGTTTTTCTTGAAGAAAACGGGCGAATAAACCTCAACCGGAACGGCACTTTCTAAACGTTTTACTGGTTTCAAAGTTCCGGAAACTACAACTTCATTCAATTCGTTCTGATCTTCGGTCAATTCAAAATCAAGATTCAAATTCTGATTTTCTAAAAGTGATATTCGCTGGGTTATTGGTTTGAATCCCGTTGAGGTCACATTTATTTTATAAGCCCCAATGGGAATATTTTCAAGTTTATAAAAACCAAGAGAATCTGCTTGAGTTTTAAAGTTTGTATTTAATAAACTGATATTAATTTCCTGACCAAGAGGAATTGATGCATTTACTTTCCCTGATATATTTTGAGCAAAAATGCTTTTAGTTGAAATTATTAATATTGTCAAAAATAAATATTTCATTCTTTTAAATTAATTTTTAGACAAATCTAAAAATTAAATTTGACAAACAATTATTATGAAACAAAAATTTTCAAACGGATTGAATTCAATATGTTAGAATTTTGTTTTGATTAAATAATTAAACCATATAAATCATATAAGTTCATTTAAAACTAGACTTAAACTATCTTATATGACTTATATGGTTTAAAAACTTTGCGACTTCGCGCCTTTGCAAGCAATTTTCACAAGCTTATTTAAAATCCTCGTCGATAAGTTCCTTGTTAATTACCGCTCCCGCAAAAGATCCTGTAGAAACCGCAAGCGCCACCGAGCGCATTTGAGTAGTCGCATCGCCACTTCCAAAAATTCCTAGAACGGTTGTTTTTTGCATAAAATCAACTTTTAAATAACCCTGTTCATTGATTTCGCAACCCAAATCTTGCGGCAAAGAGCAATGTTGTTCAAATGGAGGTTTTGTATAAATGGCTTTTACGTCAATTTTTTCGCCACTTTTAAAAACGATATTTGAAACAGAACCATTATTATGCTCTATAGAATCTATTTCTTGTTCTAAAACCAAGACACCATGACTTTCTAAAAGTTGTATTTGTTCTAAAGTCAATTCCGATTTTCCGTTTGTGCACAATCTCAAATCTTTTGTCCAATTCGAAATCAATTTTGAATATTCAAACCCCATTTCACCATTAGCAATAATTGCTGTCTTTTCTTCTTTCACTTCATAACCGTGACAATACGGACAATGCAAAACCGAAATTCCCCAGCAATCCGCAAAACCTTTAATCTCAGGCAATAAATCCCGAACACCAGTTGCAAATAAAATCTTTCGTGCAATAAACACATCTCCCGACTCTGTATTTATTTGAAAACCCTTTTCAATTTTCAGCGCTTTTACCGCAAGTCCGTTGTAAAATTGAACAGTTTTATAAAGTTCTACTTGTAATTTGGCTTTCGCCGAAATCACAGCAGGCTTTTCTCCGTCTTGTGTAATAAAATTATGCGAATGCGGTGTTTGTCTGTTGCAAGGCAAACCACTGTCAATGACCAAAACCTGACGCAAAGAGCGCCCTAAACACATTGCGGCTGATAAACCGCTATAACTTCCGCCAATGATAATCACTTCAAAATTCTTCTGTTCCATAATGCTATTTTTAATGATTTTGTTTTCTGTGCAAATTGTAATTGATCAAATGTCCGACTATCATTCCGAACCCTCCAAAATAAATCAGATCAAGATGAATTTCAAAAAGGATTTCACTCAAAACACTAATCCATATCAAACTCATAGAAATGATTAAAATCGAAGATACCAAAAGAGAGGATTTTTTTATAATTTTGATAATCGCAAATAAACCAAAAGAAGCAAAAATCAAATCGATAATTGGGTTATGAATTAGCCCTAAAGGGAGAATGGTTAGTATTGGAAAAATCAAACAATGAACCAAGCAAAATGCCGCGCTTGAAATTCCTAAAATATCGTAAAAAGATGTCGTTATTTTCTTCATTTTATTTAAATTTGCTTAATGCAATTTTGTTGCAAATATACACGATTTTACAAAATCGCAACAATGTTGCGATAATTTTTTTTCAATTAAAAATGAAAGCTACACGTAACACCACAGCAAAGACGGCCGTTTTAGAGGTTTTTGAAAAATCCAACACAGCGCTGTCGCATACCGAAATTCAAAAGCAATTAAACGATATATGCGATCGCGTCACCATTTATAGAATTCTTGACAGACTATTGAACGATGACATCATTCATAAAATTTCGAACCTTGACGGAACCGTAAAATATGCAAAATGCAATCATTCCAATCAACGTGTGCACATTCATAATCATGCTCATTTTAGTTGCGAAAACTGTCACGAGATTACGTGCTTGGAAACGGTAAAACCAAGCTATATTATGCCGCATAATTATAAAGTAAAAGAAATCAATTTTACATTATCAGGCTTATGTCCAAAATGTTTGAATTCTAACATTTAAGTTTTAGGCTTGTCTAAAAATATTGTTTAGCGAATATAATTTTTACATATATTTGTGAAAACAATACTTTTACAATGACCAAATCTTTAGAAGAAGTAAACCAATCCGTTGCTACGGAGCATAAAAAAACAGGATTTAGGAAAATACTAGCATTTTTAGGCCCAGCGTATTTAGTGAGCGTTGGTTATATGGATCCTGGAAACTGGGCAACAGATATTGCTGGTGGAAGTCAATTTGGCTATACACTTGTCTGGGTTTTACTAATGAGTAACTTAATGGCTTTGCTTCTACAAAGTTTGAGTGCTAGACTCGGAATTGTAACACAGCGTGATCTCGCACAAGCGTCAAGGGAAACCTATTCAAAATACATCAACTACATTTTATATTTTCTGGCCGAAATTGCAATTGCTGCATGTGATTTGGCGGAAGTCCTCGGAATGGCAATCGGAATTAATCTTTTATTCGGGATTCCGCTTCTTGAAGGTGTTTTAATTACCGTTCTGGACACTTTTCTTCTTTTATTTCTGATTAATAAAGGAATCCGTAAAATGGAAGCTTTTATAATTGCTTTGGTCGCGATTATCGGTTTTTCTTTCATTTTTGAAATGATTTTCGCTGAGCCGGAAATCCACAAAATCATTGGCGGATTGATTCCTTCTATTCCAAACTCCGCTGCTTTGTACATTGCTATTGGGATTATTGGTGCTACGGTAATGCCACACAATTTGTATTTGCATTCTTCTTTGGTGCAAACCAGAAAATTTGACCGGACTCCAGCTGGAATCAAGCAAGCTTTGAAATACAACCTCATCGATTCAACTATTGCACTCAATTTGGCTTTTTTTGTAAATGCCGCAATCCTAATTCTTGCAGCTGCGACATTTCATAAAAACGGAATGTTTGAAGTTGCCGAAATTCAAGACGCACATCAATTTCTAGAACCTTTATTAGGAACGAAATGGGCACCAATTTTATTTGCGGTTGCCTTAATTGCGGCAGGACAAAGTTCAACTGTTACAGGAACTCTCGCCGGACAGATCGTAATGGAAGGTTATCTTCATTTCAGAATTCAGCCTTGGGTCCGCAGAATCATAACACGCTTGATAGCCATTATTCCAGCATTGGTCGTGATTTATATTTATGGCGAAAGCGTTACAGGAAAACTGTTGATTCTAAGTCAAGTAATTTTGAGTTTACAATTGGGATTTGCGATTATCCCTCTGATTCACTTTGTAAGTGATAAATCGAAAATGAATGGTTTTCATATTTCAAGAACGACTCAGGTTGTGTCGTGGATTATTGCTTCAATCATTGTTTCACTAAATGCAAAATTAGTTTACGATGAAATTACCTCATGGCTCGAAACTTCTAATAATCCAACATTATTATGGCTTACAGTTGTTCCATTGGCTTTCGGGTTTTCGGCATTATTATTATATATCATTTTCAAACCGTTTATTGCCAAATTCAAAGCCAAAACCGTCAATCATTCGCCACACAACTTGAAACTTCATTTTTCTCAAAAGAAAACTCAGGAAGTTAAAAACATTGCAGTTTCTGTAGATTTTTCAAATGCCGATGAAGCCGCATTGAATCACGCATTCGAATTAGGCGGAATGACCGCAAAATATACACTCATCCACATTGTAGAAACCGTTGGTGCTCTGATGTACGGAATTCATATTCACGATCATGAAACCACTATCGATGAAAAACTATTATTAGAATACAAAGAAATGCTTTCACAAAAAGGATTCAACATTGAAACAGAACTTGGTTTTGGAAAACCGAACAAAATAATTCCAGAAATCATTAACGGTGGAAATTTTGACATTCTAGTCATGGGAACCCACGGCCACACTGGCTTAAAAGATATTCTTTTTGGCACAACGGTCGATAAATTGAGACATAAAATTTCAATACCTTTGTTGATTGTTAAATGAAGGTGCTAAGGCCCCGAGTTGCTAAGGTTCTAAGGTTTCTCTTAAAAACTTTAAAACAAAACCTTAGAACCTCAGTCCCTTAGAACCTTAGAACCTCAAAATAAATGACTTTTTCAGAAGAAAACTACTTAAAATCAATCTATCACTTGACTGCTGCTTTGGAAACCGAAGTCAGCACAAATGCTATTGCAGAAATTATGGAAACGAAAGCTTCCTCTGTAACTGATATGCTGAAAAAGCTAGCAGAGAAAGATTTGGTTAATTATAAAAAATATCAAGGGGTTTCATTGACTGAAAACGGGAAACTAGCGGCCAAAATGATTGTTAGAAAACACCGTCTTTGGGAAGTATTTTTGGTTGAAAAACTAAATTTTAGTTGGGATGAGGTTCATGAAATTGCAGAACAATTGGAACATATCAAATCGGAGCAATTGATCAACCGTCTAGATGATTTTCTTGGAAATCCGACTGAAGATCCGCACGGAGACCCAATTCCAGATGCTAATGGCCGAATCATTAAAATCGAGAAACAGCTTTTATCTGAATTGGAAGAAAATCAAACCGGAGTTTGTGTCGGCGTAAAAGACACTTCTTCAGAATTTTTGAAATATTTGGACAAACAAGAAATTGCTTTGGGTTCTAAAATCGAATTTTTATCAAAAGAATCTTTCGATTTATCGGTACGAATCAAAGTAAACGGAAGAGAATTGTCTATTTCTAATAAAATCGCATCTAATTTGTTTGTAAAGTTGGTTTAGATAATTTCTTCAGTCTTTAGAAAATCTAAATTCACAAATCGTTTTTCTAAATACTGAAGCAATTTGTCGCCTCTATTTAAACTTAGTAAGTTTACTTTTATTCGTTTTTTATCTTTTGAATTTGTTTCTATGTAAAGCACAAAATGATTAACAGCGAAACCCTTTATTTCATCAAATGCCAATTCGCGTATGGAAAATGCATTTTTTGAAACAATAGCATTCTTCTTTAATATGATTTTTTTGCTGAACACCGCTATAATTAAAATAGTCCCAGAAATAATTATTCCCATAATAACCAAAGGTGTCAAATAGAACAAGTAATTGGTAGAACAGCAACTGTTATACATTTTTAAGGCAAAAGAGTCTTGAGGCAAGGAAATAAAAGGAATGACGAATAAGCCAATTAAAGCTATTATCAATGAAATTGTAAAAAAAGAAATAAAGGCTTTCAATCTATCTGATACACCAAAAACATTCCCCCGCATTATATTCTATTTAAAAACCAACGCAAATTTAAGTGGTTTTTCTTACAAAATGATAACCAATAGGGAATTTAACAATTTCAAAGTAATCCCTTCTCAATTATTTCAAGCATTACTGGCGAAGCATTTTTAAATGTTGGCGGTTGTTCAATTATACTTCCAGCATTTTTCTTGTTTACTTTGAAAGTTAAATCATTATCTGTTGTAAACAAAAGCGCAGTCAGAAAAGGCTTTTTGATGTAAGATCCTAAAATCAACAAAGCTTCATCTAAAGAATGAAAACTCTCCACTTCCTCCGTTTTGTAACGTGTTGTCAATGAAATAGACATGGTATCATCTTCATTCAAAACCAATCTAAAATAGATGTTTTTGATTTCAGTGTCACCCATTGTTTTGGCCAAAGTCAATTTTGCGAAAGTGCCACTTTGGATGCTTTCTTTAACTCGTTCACAAAAAAGGGCAAATATTGGTTCGTACATTTTTTTAAGGTGCTAAGGTTCTAAGCTACTAAGAGGCTAAGATTTTATCCTCTTTGTGTTTAATTTAACCGCAAAGGTCGCTAAGATTTACGCAATCCCGATAGCTATCGGGAGCAAAGTTTTTTAATTTTCCTTGTGTGCTTTGCGTAATCCCTTGCGAGCTTTGAGGTTAAGAAAATTATTTTCCTGTAAATTCTGCTTTTCGTTTTTCTAAAAATGCAGTTGTTCCTTCTTTAAAATCAGCAGTTCCAAAACATTCTCCAAATGATTTGATTTCAGTTTCGAAACCATTTTTGCCGTCCTTGTAATTAGCATTAACCGATTTTATTGCTTTCCCAATTGCAAATGGAGCATTTTTAATGATTTTTTGAGCAATTACTGTCGTGAAAGACAATAATTCAGCTTGAGGAACTACATGATTTACCAACCCATATTGTTTTGCTTCTTCTGCAGAAATCATTGAGGCAGTCATAATCATTTCCATCGCACGTCCTTTACCAACTAATTGTGGCAAACGCTGCGTTCCTCCGTAACCCGGAATTAATCCTAAAGTCACTTCTGGAAGTCCCATTTTAGCATTATCTGATGCAATTCTGAAATGACAAGCCATTGCCAATTCTAATCCGCCTCCAAGAGCAAAACCATTTACGGCGGCAATAACAGGTTTTCTAAGATTTTCGATAAAATCGAATAATGCTTCCTGCCCTTCCGATGCTAATTGAGCTCCTTCAACTACATTATAATTCGCAAATTCTGAAATATCAGCACCGGCAACAAAAGCTTTTTCTCCTGTTCCAATTATAATTATTGCACGAACAGTATCATCTTTGCCTAAATCAGCAACAGCTTTGCTTAAATCGCTAATTGTAGCTTTGTTCAAAGCATTTAATTTAGCAGGTCTATTTATAGTGATTGTTGCTATTTTTTCTTCAATAGAAATTAAAATATTTTCGTAATTCATGATGTTAGCTTTAAGAGTTCGTGATTGGCAATGAAACTGTAAATGTTGTTCCTTTTCCGTAAGTTGACTCAAAGGTAATTGTTCCTTTGTAATTTTCGATAATGTTTTTTATAATTCCGAGTCCAAGTCCCATGCCGCTGGTCTTAGTCGTAAATTTAGGCTCGAAAATTCGACCGATATCTTGTTTTTGAATTCCAATTCCGTTGTCTTTAACATCAATTTCAACATGATCGTTTCGTCTTTTTACCGACACGACAATAGATTTCTGAAACTGACTTTCTGAAATGGCCTGAGTCGCATTTTTAACCAAATTGGTAATGACACGAATCAATTGTGTACGATCCATTTTGGAAATAATTTCTTCCTCTTCTTTTTCAAAAGAAATATAATCTTCGTTGAAGATATCCAAAGCCAATTCAACAACCTCAACAACATTCAACGTTTCGTTTTGCTGTGCCGGCATCGAAGCAAAGTTCGAAAACGCTGAAGCAACAGCGGTCATCGTATCGATTTGCTGAATTAAAGTTTCGGAGTAATCATTCATTTTCTGCTTTACATCAGGATCATTTGGATCAAATTTTCTTTGGAAACTCTGAACCGTCAAACGCATCGGCGTAAGCGGATTTTTGATTTCGTGTGCTACTTGTTTTGCCATTTCGCGCCAAGCTTCTTCACGTTCGCTTTGTGCAAGTTTGACCGCACTGGTTTCCAATTTGTCCACCATTCCGTTATAAGCTCTGATCAAGAAATTGACTTCTTTGCTGTTTGCTTCTAAAACAATTTTTTCATTTTTCTGATCCAAATTGGTTTCTTCTAAACGATCGGAAATAGTTTTTAATGATTTTGTGATATAAGTCGAAAGGAAATACGCCAATCCAAAAGCCACAATCAACATGAAAGAATATACTTGACTCAAACGAATCAAAAACGTATCCAACTCATTGTCATAATATCCGTCATCTTCTAAATAGGGAAGATTTAGGATTCCGAGTGGTTTGAATTTTTCGTCTTTAATTAAACTATAGGAGGATCGGTTTTTGACTCCGTCAATCGTTTTGATATCGACAAATCGCTTTTCGATAGAAGAACGAACTAATTTCAGAATATATTCTGGAATTGGCGGCGGTGCTTTATCAACGGCAAAAGACTCTTTGGAAGATTTAAGTAGTTTTCCGTCAAGACTATAAATATTGATTTCGATTTTATGAATCTGAGCCAGTTCGTGGATTTTATCCTTAAAAATCAAATCCAAGTTTTGGGTTTTCAGCGGATAAGTTGTAGTTGAAAGCACATAATTGATGTGTTCCTTTACCGCATTTTCTTTTCGTTCTAAACGTTCCTGATGGTATTCTTTCGCCTCAGTTTTAAACTGAATTATCGAAATCGAAGCCAATAAAAAAGATGCTACCACAATCAATACAATCATCGACAGGAAAATCCTGGTACGAAGTGAAAGCATTGTCATTTTGAAGTTGTTAAACATCTGTCTTTTGTTTTATTTGTTTCAGGTTTCACGTTTCAGGTTAGGTTGCGACGGCAACTTGAAACTTGAAACCTGAAACTAAAAAAACTATTTTTTTTCTCGAATTCGTTTGTAAAATCGGAATCCCAGCATAATTAAAACCGAGAATAAAATAATTCCGATTACGCCGAAAATCCAGTTGATAGCACTTTTTAAAACTACTAAAAAAACAACGGCAAACAAAATAATCGTTGCGCCTTCATTCCATAAACGCATGAAATTATTCGAATATTTTACCTCATCGTTTTGCAGTTGCTTAAAAATCTGATGGCATTTTCCGTGGTATAAATACAAAAGGAAAACGAAGCATAATTTTACGTGCATCCAAGGCATTTTGATCCAAATATGACCTGCATCTGTAAAAAACAGCATCCAAAAAGCAAAAATACTCGCCAAAATTGCTGACGGCCATGTTATAATGTACCACAAACGGTAGGCCATAATTTTGTATTGCGCCTGCAAAATTTCTTTTTCTGGAGAAGGTTTTTCACTGGCTTCTATTTGATACACAAACAAACGCACGATATAAAACAAACCTGCGAACCAAGTAATCACAAAAATAAGATGCAGTGATTTTAAGTAATTATAATACTCCATTATAAAGTCTTTTTTCTTTACTCTTTCTTCTTTTCTCTATTTAGCCCAATCGTTAATCCAATTAGAAACCGTTTGACACCATTCGTCTTCGTCATTTAAACACGGAATTGCTAAGAACTCTTCTCCTCCATTTGCTTCGAAATCTTCTTTGGCACGCATTGCGATTTCTTCTAAAGTTTCTAAACAATCAGTAACAAAAGCTGGAGTTACCACAGCAATTTTCTTGATTCCTTTTGATGGCATATTATCAATTTCAACATCGGTATAAGGCTCAAGCCATTTGTCACCTGCTAATCTTGATTGGAAAGTCACACAATATTTGTCTTTTGGAATTCCCAATTGCTCAACAACCAAACGAGTGGTTTCGTAACAATGTGTTCTATAACAGAATTCTGCTTCTGGAGTTCCCACTTCGCAACACATTTCGTTGGTTACGAATTTTTTATGCGATTTTGTTTTGTCTGTTTTACGAACATGACGCTCTGGAATTCCGTGATATGAAAACACCAATTGATCGTAATCAAAATCACGCAGGTGTTTTTTGATTGAATCGGCTACGTTTGTGATGTAATCTGGTTTGTTGTAAAACGCTGGAACATCACTAAATTTCATATGAGGGAATTTCTTCTTGCGGATTTCTTCTGCCAAAACTAAAATCGTCAAAGTAGAAGCCATCGCGTATTGCGGATATAGTGGGAAAAGCAAAACCTCAGTTACGCCTTGATCGTTCAATTCCTGCAAACCTTTTTCAATTGTCATAGATCCGTAACGCATTGCCAGCGCAACTGGAATTTTAGATAAAGGCTGTACTTTTTTGTGCATTCTTTCAGAAAGAACGATTAGCGGAGAACCTTCTTCCCACCAGATTTTCGCGTAAGCATGTGCCGATTCCTCTGGTCTTTTTCTTAGAATAATTCCACGAACTAATAATGCTCTCAATAAATACGGAACGTCGATCACGTATTTATCCATTAAAAATTCATCTAAATATGGTTTTACATCTTTTGGAGTTGGACTATCCGGAGATCCTAAGTTTATTAATAGTGCGCCTTTCATTATTGTTTTTTTGCTTTAGGCTTTAAGCTCTAGGCTTTAAGCTTTTTATTTGTTTTTAAAAATTTCTGCAAAAGTAAATTCTGTACTTTATTAGAAATATGATAATTATTACTTTTTGATTATGTTCTTATTTATAAAACTGATGCTTTTAAAATTTGCTTAATTCTTGTTCCATCTTTTCTTTCCATCCCTTTCCATTTCTATTTTCTAAATAAGAGTCTGTTATTTTATGATATGCATTTATCGCTTCATCTAATCGTTTATCACCAATTACACAACCTTGATTTTTTAAAAATAGACCATATTTTTTATAAACACTATCACGCTTATGTTCTCTTGCTACTTGAATTTTTCGCTCAGCTTCAAAAGGAGCAATAAATGGCAAACCATAACTAAATTTCCTAACACTATCAACTTCAATATCATGCAAAGCTTGTTTTTTGTATTTAGCCACCAATGGACTATCTGGTGATTTACAATTTAAGAAAACAAAACTTAATATAAGAACTGCTTTTTTCATCCCATTAAACATTCGCATTAATCGACATCAAATATTTTTTAGGTGTTGTTCCGAATTTCTTTTTGAAGGCAGCGATAAAATGACTTCCCGTACTGTAACCAATTTTAAGTCCCACTTCGTTTACATTATATGAACCGCTGTCTAATAGTTTTCTGGCGAAATCCATTTTGTAATCAAACAAGAAACCATAAACCGTATCGCCGTAAATTTGTTTGAAGCCCATTTTCAGCTTTTTCAAATTCAGACCAATTTCATCTGCCAATTCTTGCAATCCTGGCGGTTCGGCCATATTCGCGATTACAATTTCTTTCGCTTTTCTGATTTTCAAAACATTATCTTCGTCAATCAAAAACGGACATTGTTCTGCATTTGGATCTTCGGTTCTGTTGAAATACAAACTCAACAATTCATATCCTTTCCCTTTATAATAAAGGTTTTTTATCGAAGGATGAAGATTATAATGAAACAGCTGACTCAACACAATCGCCATCGACGGACTTATATTTCCTTCGTTATAATATTTCTTATCCTTATTATCAGGACTTAGAAAAGTAATATAATTGGCTTCGGCAGAAAACAACGCGTGAAATTTCTTAATCGAAACAATTACTGAAATCACCCACGAGTTTGGAGCGAGTTCTAAATTCAGCGGCAATTCTTTCTGCGGATTGTATAAAAGCAATGATTTTTCTTCTTTCAGCTCCAAAGCATAAGTACCTTGATTAAATAAGAATTTTGCATTCCCTTTTATTCCGAAGTGAAACTGTATCAGACCAGTACCGACAATTTCGTGCTGTGCAAAAAATGGCTCGGTGCCGTCATTTTGAAAACGGATCAGCGTAAAGTCGTCTTCAATTTTTATAATTTCTTGAGAACCCATAGCGATATTTTTTTGAAACGAAAATCAAAACAAAGTTCAAATGTTATTTAGAACGACTCTAAACTAATCACTTCAAACGAGCTGATTTTGCTACAAAAGTAGTCCTTTTTACTCAAAAACACCTATTTAGGTTCAAAAAAACATACAGCGACATAAAAAGTACTTTTAGCGTTATTTTTATCCGCGCTATAGTAATAATTTTGTTGCACTCTATGTAAGTGAATTTATGGAAAACAATACTGTACCGAAACACCTTTATTTTTACTCAGTTGGTTTGAGTTATAAAAAAGCTGATGCTGAGGTGAGAGGTCAATTTAGTTTGGATGCTGTTGCAAAGACTCGTCTATTGGAACAAGCTAAAAACGAAGGAATAGAAAGTCTACTGGTTACTTCAACCTGCAACAGAACCGAGATTTATGGTTTTGCAGAACACCCATTTCAATTAATAAAATTAATTTGCGACAACAGCAATGGTTCTGTTGATGCTTTTCAACGAGTTGGTTTCGTTTACAAAAATCAAGAAGCAATCAATCATTTATTTCGCGTAGGAACTGGTTTAGATAGTCAGATCTTAGGTGATTTTGAAATTATATCTCAAATCAAAACCAGTTTCATTCATTCTAAATCTTTAGGTTTAGCGAATGCATTTATGGAAAGACTGGTAAATGCAGTTATTCAGGCAAGCAAAAGAATTAAAAACGAAACTGAAATCAGTTCTGGTGCTACTTCTGTTTCTTTTGCATCAGTACAATACATTCTTAAAAATGTAGAAGATATCAGCAATAAAAACATTTTGCTCTTCGGAACTGGAAAAATCGGAAGAAATACATGTGAGAATTTAGTAAAACATACTAAAAACGAACACATCACTTTAATAAACCGTACTAAGGATAAAGCAGAGAAATTAGCAGGAAAATTAAATTTGATTGTTAAAGATTACTCTGAATTGCATTTAGAACTTCAAAAAGCTGATGTTGTGGTTGTAGCAACGGGCGCTCAAAATCCAACAGTTGACAAAGCGATTTTAAATCTGAAAAAACCTTTATTGATTTTGGATTTGTCTATTCCAAAAAACGTTCACGAAAATGTTGAGGAATTAGAAGGCGTAACGTTAATCCACATGGATTATTTGTCTCAATTGACAGATGAAACTTTGGAAAACAGGAAATTACACATTCCGGCAGCTGAAGCCATCATCGAAGAAATCAAAGAAGAATTTGTAACTTGGATGAAAGGAAGAAAATTTGCTCCGACAATCAATGCTTTAAAAGAAAAACTAAACGCAATTAAAGCTTCGGAACTAGATTTTCAAAGTAAAAAAATTGCCGATTTTAATGAAGAGCAAGCTGAAATCATCAGTAATCGCATCATTCAAAAAATCACTACACATTTCGCAAATCATTTAAAAGACGACGACACCATGGTCGATGAAAGCATCGAATGGATCGAAAAAGTCTTCAAAATAAAAGCATCTTAGTTTAAACCATATAAGTCATATAAGTTCATTTAAAAACTGTGTTTTACCCAAACCTCTTAAATTACTTATATGACTTATATGGTTCAAAAATAAAAAACAAGTTATGTTAGTTTGATATACAAGTATGTTTTACCCCAAACTACTTAAATTTACTTATATAACTTATATGGTTTAAAAAACAAAACATGGCTGAAAAAACAATCAGAATAGGAACGCGTGACAGCGAATTAGCACTTTGGCAGGCACACACTGTTGAGAAAAAACTAAACGATTTAGGTTACAAAACCTCAATTGTTGCGGTAAAATCCCAAGGTGATATTATTCTGGACAAACCTCTTTATGAACTTGGCATTACGGGAATCTTCACCAAAACTTTAGACATTGCCATGATCAATGGCGATATTGATATTGCGGTGCATTCTATGAAAGATGTTCCAACGGCTTTACCAAAAGGTATCGTTCAAGGTGCGGTTTTAGAAAGAGCGAATGTTTTAGATATTTTAGTCCATAAAGGAAATCCTGATTTCGCAAATCCAAGCACTATCGCAACTGGAAGTCTGCGTCGCCAGGCACAATGGTTCAATAAATATCCGAATCATACTGTAGTTGATTTACGCGGAAACGTAAATACGCGTATGCAAAAATTGCAAGACAACAACTGGGACGGGGCTGTTTTTGCCGCTGCTGGTTTGGAGCGAATAAATCTGAAACCTGAAAATTTCATCAACTTAGATTGGATGATTCCTGCACCAGCACAAGGAGCAATGTTGGTTGTGGGAATGGAAAATGACAATTATACTTTGGATGCACTTTCTCAGTTAAATGATATTGAAACTGAAATTTGCACCTATATCGAACGTCAGTTTTTAAGAACGCTTGAAGGCGGATGCACTGCGCCAATTGGAGCTTTGGTTACTTATAACGAAGATGAAGACACTTTGCATTTTCAAGGTGTTTTACTTTCTATCGACGGAAAACAAAAACTGGAAATCAATAAAACAGTTGATATTTCTGAATGGAAAAAATTAGGTTTCAACGCTGCTCAAGAGATTTTGAATAATGGAGGAACGGAATTAATGCAGAAAATCAAAGAATCCCTGAAAAAATAATGGCGAATCCAGTTCAGATATTATCTACTAAAGTATTAGAATCTCTTCATAAACAAGAGCTGATGAAGTACGGAGTTGAATTAATCGAAGCCGATTTCATTAAAACCGAAAACAAACCTTTCGAATTAAAAGACCTCAACGAAAGTCTAATTTTTACCAGTCAAAATGCGGTTCATAGTGTTTTATCACATCCTGATTCAGAGCAATTAAAGAAGAAAAATGTGTATTGTGTTGGATCAAAAACCAAAACGCTTTTAAGCGATAATGGCTTTAATGTTGTAGCTTATACGGGTTACGCAGCGGATTTGGCTGAAATTATCACTTTGATTTATGGAAATGAAAGCTATACTTTTTTCAGTGGTAATTTAAGAAGAGATACTTTGCCGGAAACTTTAAAAGAAAACGGAATTAAATTCAATGAAATTCAGGTTTACGAAACTACTTTGCAACCTCAGAAAATAAAAGCAAATCCAGAAGCAATTTTGTTTTTTAGTCCGTCTGGTGTTAAAAGTTACTTGAAACACAATACAATAAATAAACAAATCTGTTTCTGCATTGGCGAAACCACAGCAGAAGCTTTGTCAAAAATCACAAAAAACATCATCATCGCCGATCAACCAACAATTGAAGACGTGATCGAAGATGTAATTCACGAATATAAATAAGATATACGCTTTAGGCTTTAAGCCATAAGCATTAAAATTATAAATAAACACAGCTTAAAGCCTAGAGCTTAAAGCCTAAAGCAAGAAAACAATGTTAAAAAACGACCTATTTTTAAAAGCATTAAAAGGAGAAACAGTTCAGCGTCCGCCGGTATGGATGATGCGTCAAGCGGGAAGATATTTGCCAGAATTTAGAGAACTTCGTGATAAATATGATTTTTTTACACGTTGTGAAACTCCAGAATTAGCCGCTGAAATCACCGTTCAGCCAATTCGCCGAATTGCTCCAGATGCTGCAATTTTATTCTCAGATATTTTAGTTGTGCCACGCGCAATGGGAATTCACGTAGAATTAAAAGACAATTTAGGTCCGATTATTCCAGATCCAATTCGTACAATGGAACAAGTAAACCAAGTTTTTGTTCCAGATGTAAATGAAACTTTAGGTTACGTTTTTGACGCAGTGAAATTGACTAAAGAAATGCTGAACGATGAAGTTCCATTAATTGGTTTTGCAGGTTCGCCTTGGACAATTTTCTGTTATGCTGTTGAAGGAAAAGGTTCTAAAAGTTTTGATACTGCAAAAGGATTTTGCTTTTCAAACCCAGTTGCGGCGCACACTTTATTACAAAAAATCACAGACACGACTATTTTATACTTAAAGGAAAAAGTAAAATCGGGAGTAAATGCCGTTCAGATTTTTGATTCTTGGGGAGGAATGCTTTCTCCTGTTGATTATCAAGAATTTTCATGGAAATACATCAATCAGATTGTTGATGCTTTAGCTGAAATTACACCAGTTATTGTTTTCGGAAAAGGATGTTGGTTTGCTCTTGGCGAAATGGGTAAAAGTAAAGCTTCAGCTCTTGGAGTAGATTGGACTTGTACTGCAAGAAACGCTCGTTATTTATCTGGCGGGAACATTACTTTACAAGGAAATTTTGACCCGTCAAGATTGCTTTCTCCAATTCCGACTATCAAGAAAATGGTTCACGAAATGATCGACGAGTTCGGAAAAGACAAATACATTGTAAATTTAGGTCACGGAATTTTACCAAATATCCCTGTAGATCACGCAAAAGCGTTTATTGACGCGGTGAAGGAATACGGGAATTAATTTAGTATTCAGTTTTTAGTCGCAGTTTTCAATTTTTACTCTGCGACTGAAAACTGCGACTAAAAACTCAAAAAAATGCTAAACAAAGGTTTAAGAGACGAAGAAAAAATCAGAATCGATAACATTCTCAAAACGTTACGATCTCTCGACTTTGTGCCAAAAATGTTAAGCAATTCTGAAAAGGAAAAAATTGAAATTCAATTAAATCAATTCGATTTAAACATCGGAACTTTAATTGATTCTTCTAATGAGGATTTAATTGCATTATTGACTCATCTTCATTTTGACTGGAACCAATTAGAACATTTTGCTGATTTTTTAATCGATTTTTCAAAAGCTGAAAATTATAATTTTGAAGATAAGGCTTTGGCTGTTTACCAATATATTCAAGCCGAAAGTAAAGCTTTTTCTTTCGGAATAAATTCGAAAATTTCATCTCTTAAAAACAAATTAAAATGAGTTTTACAGATTGGAAAATTGATAGAATCGAAGATATTCTTCCCGAAGAGTTTTTCAAGCTGATTGAAAAGAATAAGACTCACATTGAAAAAACTTTCCCTGTAACGCTCGCTAATTCTGACTCTTTAGAAAAATCGAAAAACTTCATTTCATTCAACCTTGAAAAAGAGAAAAACAAAGAAGCTTTTCATTTTTACGCCCGAGATATCCAAACCAATAAATTAATTGCTTATTTGAATGTAAAAACAATCGATTATCGCATTTCTAAATGTGAATTCGGATATTTTGTGGACGAAGATTACCAAGGAAAGGGAATTACGTCGAAAATGGTTTCCAATGCGCTTGATTTTTGTTTCAGCGAATTAATGCTGAACAAGGTTTTCATTTGTACTTCAGAAATCAATATTGCAAGCCAAAGAGTTGCATTAAAACACAATTTTAAAAAAGAAGGAATTTTAAGAGACGAATTTAGAAATGGAGATGGCACTTTGCAAAACTCGGTTTATTTCGGGCTTCTTAAATCAGAATATATAAAATCATGAAAGACCAATTTTACGCATACATACAAAATTTACAAGACCAAATCGTTGCAGGATTAGAAGCTGTTGATGGAACAGCAAAATTCCGCGAAGACTTATGGAAACGTCCAGAAGGTGGCGGCGGAAGAACACGCGTTATTGAAAACGGTGCTGTTTTCGAAAAAGGCGGTGTAAACATTTCAGCCGTTCACGGAAAACTTCCGGAAACGATGCAGAAAATGTTCAATGTTGGTGAAGCTGATTTTTTTGCCTGCGGATTGAGTTTAGTGATTCACCCGAAAAACCCAATGGTTCCGACGGTTCATGCGAATTGGCGTTATTTCGAAATGTATGACGAAAAAGGAAATGTGATCGAACAATGGTTTGGTGGAGGACAAGATTTGACGCCTTATTATTTGTTTGAAGAAGATGCAATTCATTTTCATCAAACTTGTAAAACAGCATGCGACAAACACAATCCAGAATTTTATCCAAAATATAAAAAACAATGCGATTCTTATTTTTGGAATGCGCATCGTCATGAAGCTCGCGGACTTGGTGGATTGTTCTTTGATTATTGCAAAGCAAATGAACAAATGTCAATGGAAAACTGGTACAATTTCGTAACAGAAGTCGGTAATAGCTTCCTTCAAGCTTATGTCCCAATTGTAGAAAGAAGAAAAAACCTTTCATATACGTCAGAACAGCGAACTTGGCAAGAAATCCGTCGTGGTCGCTATGTTGAATTTAATTTGGTTCACGACAAAGGAACTTTATTCGGATTAAAAACAAACGGAAGAATTGAAAGTATTTTGATGAGTTTGCCTCCGCATGTGCAATGGGTTTACGATCATCATCCAGAAGCTGGAAGTGAAGAAGAAAAATTGATAAATGTATTAGAAAATCCGCGTGAATGGATCTAAAACTGATTTACATATCGTTTTTTGCAGGTCTTTTTGGGTGTTTTGCCCAAAATGACACTTTGCAGAATCCGTATTTTAAATCATATTCAGACAAAGTCACAGCGAGTATTTATTATTTGGACACATCCAATAGTTTTCAAATTACTTCAGACACTCAGGATCCTAAAATATATTTAAATCTTATTCCTAATCGCAAGGAGCAAATTGGTTTTAGTTTAAGTTATAAAATAATTGATATTACTATTGGTTTCGCTCCTAAATTCCTTGGCGGGAACACGGGCGACTCGCATTCTAAGAATTTCAATTTCAACACTCGTTTTTATTATAAGAAATGGATGCAGTCGTTCACTTTCATCAATCAAAAAGGATTTTATGTCAGTGATGATAATATAAAAGCCCAACTTCCCGATATGCGTACCACAAAAATCGGTGGATCGACGGCTTATATTTTCAACGATAAATTCTCTTTTAAAACCTTAGTTAGTCAAAACGAATGGCAAACTAAAAGTTCGGGAAGTTTCATTCCTACTTTCTCGTTTTATTACACTAACTTAGACTTGAACACGCCTGATTCATCTCCTGGAGATCTTTATGTTTTTACATTAGCTCCTTCCTATTTTTATAACTTTGTTATAAGTGATCGGGTTTTAATTGGAACAGGAATTGCTTTAGGAGCCGGAATTAATACTATTGACGGAGATACTTCTGCTTTGTATCAAGCAGATCTGAATCTAAAATTGGCTTACAATAAAGATCGTTTTTTCGGATTTGCCACATTAAATTCAGTAAGTTTTCTTCAAGATGACAAAGTTGATCCAAGATTAAATGATAACATCGCAACTGTAAAACTTTCAATAGGCTATCGATTTGATCCGCCTAAAAAAGTTAAAGAAGTTTATGACAACGTAAATAAAAAAATAGGACTTTAAAACCATTTTCAAAATAAACCAGCCCCAATAAAAAGACTCAAACTAACGGAATATTTATAAATAATAAATTTAATTATTATGGAAAATAGAAATGAAGCACAGTTGAAGAAAATGCATTCGGGAAAAGGATTTATTGCCGCTTTAGACCAAAGTGGAGGCAGCACGCCAAAAGCTTTGGCTCAATATGGCATAACTGAAAACAGTTATTCAAACGAAGAAGAAATGTACACACTTGTTCACGAAATGCGAACAAGAATCATCAAGAGTCCAGCATTTGATAGCGAATATATCCTGGGCGCTATTTTGTTTGAAAACACAATGGACCGAAAAATAGACGGACAATGGACTGCCGATTATTTGTGGGAAAAGAAAAATATCGTTCCGTTTTTGAAAGTCGACAAAGGACTTGCAGATCTTTCAAACGGAGTTCAATTGATGAAACCGATTTCAAATTTAGATGATTTGTTGGATCGTGCTGTGGCACGAAATGTCTTTGGAACAAAAATGCGTTCAGTTATTAAAGAAGCAAATGCTGAAGGGATTCGAGCAGTTGTTGAACAACAATTTGAAGTAGGTTTGCAAATCTTTAAAAAAGGTTTAGTGCCAATTATTGAGCCGGAAGTTGATATTTATAGTGCAGATAAAGCGAAATCAGAAGAAATTCTGAAAGAAGAAATCAAAAAACAGCTGAACTTATTAGACAAAGATGTAAAAGTGATGCTGAAACTTTCGATTCCAACTGTGAATGATTTTTATAACGAATTAATGTCAGACCCACATGTTGTGCGCGTTGTAGCCTTATCAGGCGGTTATTCTCGAGAAGATGCAAATGATAAATTGGCACAAAATCACGGATTGATTGCGAGTTTCTCAAGAGCATTATCAGAAGGACTTTCAGCAGGACAATCAGATGCAGATTTTAATTCTGAGTTAAGCAACACAATTAAAGAGATTTACAAAGCCTCAATTACATAAAAGGTTTAGAAAATAAAACACAAAAATGAATATTTTCAGGATAAAACCTGAAACTTTAAACTTTAAACAAATTAAAATGTTCCCATTACAAAGAAACCGTCGTTTAAGAACCAATGAATCAATTCGTTCTTTAGTTCGTGAAACAAGCTTAAGTCCACAGGATTTTATGCTTCCAATGTTTGTTGCTGAAGGAAAAGACATAAAATCAGCAATACCTTCAATGCCTGGAATTTATCGTCATTCATTAGATAACACCATCAAAGAAGTTAAGGAAGCTTGGGATTTAGGCATTAAAGCGGTAAATATTTACGTAAAAGTAAGCGATAATCTAAAAGACAATAAAGGTACTGAAGCCTGGAATAAAGATGGTTTGATGCAACAAACAATCCGCGCGATTAAAGATGCAGTTCCAGAAATGATTGTAATGCCGGATGTTGCTTTAGATCCGTATTCAATTTACGGTCACGATGGAATCATCGAAAACGGCCAATTAATCAACGATGCAACTGTAGATGCCTTAACCCGAATGAGTTTGAGCCACGCTGAAGCTGGTGCCGATTTTGTTGCGCCAAGCGATATGATGGATGGAAGAGTTTTGGCAATCAGAAAAACATTGGAACAAAATGGTCACCATAACGTGGGGATAATGAGCTACAGTGCCAAGTATGCTTCAGCTTTTTACGGACCATTTCGTGATGCATTGGATTCTGCTCCGGTTGATTCGCAAAATATCCCAAAAGACAAAAAGACATATCAAATGGATTATGCCAACAGAATTGAAGGAATTCGAGAAGCATTATTAGACGTTGAAGAAGGTGCAGACATCGTAATGGTAAAACCAGGAATGGCCTATTTAGACATCGTTCGTGAAGTAAAAAATGCCGTTCATGTGCCAGTTGCAGTTTATCAAGTATCTGGTGAGTACGCGATGGTAAAGGCCGCAGCAGAAAAAGGGTGGCTCGATCACGACAAAATCATGATAGAGCAACTTTATTGCATTAAGCGTGCAGGGGCTAGTATTATCTCTACTTATTTCGCAAAAGAAGCAGCCGTAATTTTAAATAAATAAGATGAAAAAAATACTATTTTTAGCCGCTGTTTTAGCTTTTGCTTCATGCAAAAAAGAGAGTCAAGAGCCTTTTGGAAAAGCAACAGAAAGCACAACCGAATCAGTTTCTGAAGGAGAATCGGCGACAGCCAAAACACCAGAGGATCTAGGAAAACAAATTTTTGAAGGAAAAGGAAATTGCACTTCTTGCCATCAGGTGGGGGAAAAAGTAATTGGACCAAGTATTCAGGAAATCGCAAAAATCTACAAAGACAAAAAGGGCGACATTCCTACTTTCTTAAAAGGAAATGCTGAACCGATTGTTGATCCAAGCCAATTTGCTGTAATGAAAACAAACTTTGCGGTAACACAGACCATGTCTGACGAAGAATTAAAGGCAATTGAAGCTTATATTTACAGTAATCTGAAATAAAACAAATAGTATACAAACAAAAAAACGGCGCTGAAATCAGCGCCGTTTTATATTGAGTAAATTGAATATTACCAGATTTTAACTCTCTTCTCTGGTTCAACATACATCGCATCACCTTTTTTGATTCCAAAAGCTTCATAGAAAGAATCTAAGTTTTGGATTGGCACAACTGCTCTGTACATTCCTGGAGAGTGTGGGTCTGTTTTAACTTGGCTTTTAATAGCCTCATCTCTAGCTTTTGTTCTCCAAACTGTTGCCCAAGAAATAAAGAAACGTTGCTCTGGAGTAAATCCGTCGATTAATCCAGGATTTCCATGAGATTTCAAGTATAACTGTAAACCATCATAAGCAGCATTTGTTCCTCCTAAGTCACCAATGTTTTCACCTAAAGTAAATTTACCATCAACGTGAATTCCTGGCAATGGCTCTAAAGCACTATATTGTGCCGCCAATTTCCCTCCAAGTTCTGTAAATTGTTTTAAGTCTTCAGGAGTCCACCAGTCAACTAAGTTTCCGTCAGCATTGTAACGAGCACCAGAATCATCAAATCCGTGAGAGATTTCGTGACCGATAACCGCTCCGATTCCACCATAATTTACAGCCTCGTCAGCTTGGTAATTGTAGAAAGGTGGTTGTAAAATCGCTGCTGGGAAAACAATCTCGTTGTAAGATGGATTGAAATAAGCATTAACCGTTTGTGGAGACATTCCCCACTCTGATTTATCAACTGGTTTTCCAAGTTTAGAAAGGTTGTCAGCGTAAGCCCATTTTGAAATATTTTTCATATTGTCAAAATAAGTTCCACCTTCATTAACGTTTTTAATCACTAAAGCTGAATAATCTTTCCATTTGTCAGGATATCCAATTTTAACCGTTAATTTTCTTAATTTTTCAATTGCTTTTGCTTTAGTTTCTTTTGACATCCAAGGCAAAGCATTGATTCTATTTTCATAAGCAAGCATTACATTAGAAATCATGTCTTTTGCTTTTGCTTTTGCTTCAGCTGGGAATAATTTCTCTACGTAAAGTTTTCCTAAAGCTTCTCCTGTTGCTCCGTTGATAACTTGCAAAGCAACTTCTTCACGTGGACGTTGTTTTAAAGCTCCAGTTAATGTTTTTCCGTAGAAATCAAAGTTTGCATTTTCGATCTCTGTAGTCAAACTTGAAGCGGCTCTGTTTAAAAGAGACCATTTCAAATACTCTTTCCAAGCTTCTACTTTTTTCTCCGTAAAAGTTTTTTCAAGAGCGATCATGTAACGAGGCTGCGCTACGTTTACAGTATCTAATTTTGTCATTCCAATTCCTGAGAAATATTTTTCCCATTGAATTGATGGCGTATTCTTTTTCAAATCAGCAACAGCTGTTGGATTGTATTGTTTTCTTCTGTCTCTTCTTTCAACACGATCCAATCTTGGTGAAGACATTTCTACTTCTAAAGCTAGAATTTGTTTTGCACTTTCTTTTGCTTTAGCAGGAGATTCTCCAATGTATTGCATCATACGAGCAACGTGAAGTTCATATTTTTCACGTTTTTCTTTCGAATCTTTATCATCTGAATTGTAGTAATCTTTATCAGACAATCCAAGAGTTCCTGGGCTTAATGTTACAGAGTTTTTGTTACTGTTTTTAGCATCTGCTCCAACATACACTCCAAAAAAACCTGAACCTCCTACAAGTTGCATTTCAGTCATATAAGCTTGAAGATCAGCAACATTTTTAATGGCATCGATTTTCTTCAAATAAGGCTGAAGTTGTGTAACTCCTCTTTTATTTCTTCCAACCGTATCCATGATCGTGTTGAATAAAGCAATTGCTTTACCTTGATCTGTATTTGATTTATACTTCGGATCTTTCGAAGCTTCTTTTAAGATCGCAAGAGAATTCTCGTCTGTTTTTTGACGTAATTCATTAAAACTTCCCCAAGCGTTTCTATCGCTAGGAATTTCAGTCTTGTCTAACCAAGCTCCGTTTACATAACGAAAAAAGTCCTGACCTGGACTTACTTTTGTATCCATATTAGCAACATTGATACCTGGTTCTTTTGGTTTTGCACTTTGAGCTTGAACTGCAGTTAATGAAAACATTGCAGAAACTACACAAAACATTGGTTTAGTAAGCTTTTTAATCATTATAATTTATTGTTTTAGTATATATACAAACATATTGTTATTATTTTGAAAGTTATGTTAAAATTCATCAATAATTAACAGATTCTTTTTGAAGATATTCTTTTATAACAGCTTCAGTTAAACATTTGTCTACACAAGTATCATTTTGTTACAAAAAAATTCAATAAAAAATTCTAACCGAAAAACAAGATTGGAATTTGAGTTTTCAATTTGTTAAAAAGCCGTTATAATTAAGACTTTAAAATGCTCTTTTCGTATTTTTGCGCCAAATTATTTTTATGAAATCGCTTCTTTACAAATACCGCAAATTCTTTATTGTATTAATTGTATTTTCGGTTGTTACTATATCTTTGTTTTATTCGGCTTTAAAACCACAGAAAACACTTCCTATCTATAATCCTTCTGATGTCAATCCAGAATTAGTAGACAGTACGATTCAGTATAAAAGCAAATACCATACAATTGCCGATTTTTCGTTTGTAAACCAAAATGGAGATACCATAACGCAAAAAAATTACGAGGGAAAAATTTACGTTGCCGATTTCTTCTTCACAACGTGTGGCTCTATTTGTCCGAAAATGTCAACCAATCTTGTTGAGGTTCAAAAAGCTGTTTTGAACAACCCGAAAGTCATGTTGCTTTCCCATACTGTTTTTCCAGAGGTCGACAGTGTATCTGTTTTAAAAGCTTATGCTATAAAATATGGTGTTGTTGACAGCAAATGGAATTTAGTAACTGGTGATAAAAAAGAAATCTACACGATGGCTAGAAAATCGTATCTAGCGGTAAAATTAGGTCGTCCAGATCAGTTGTATGATATGGTTCACACTGAGAATTTCGTTTTGGTAGATCAAAAACGACGTGTTCGCGGTTTTTATGACGGAACAAACAAAGAGGAAATCAAACGTCTTTTAGAAGACATTGATTTCTTGTCGAAAGAGTAAAATCCCTTATTTTTAGAAAGATTTAGCATAATCAAGAGTGTTAAATGCCTTGAAATAAAGAATAATTGCCTACTTTTGCAATCTAAATTCAATCTAAATAAGCTTGCAAAATACAATTCACACTCTGAAAAAAGGCGAAAAAGCCATTATCAAAGATTTTGATATCGATCTTGTTCCTCTAAAATTATTAGAAATGGGTTGTTTGCCGGGCAGCTTGGTCGAATTAATTCAAATTGCTCCTTTTGGAGATCCACTTTATTTAGACATAAACGGTTCGCATGTAGCGATACGTATTGAAACTGCTCGTGAAATTGAAGTTGAACTTATCGAAAACAATTTGTAATGAGTGTTCAAAATATTAATGTTGCCCTTATCGGGAATCCAAATACAGGAAAGACTTCCGTTTTTAATCAGCTTACAGGTTTAAATCAACAAGTTGGAAATTATCCAGGAATTACGGTGGAGAAAAAAATGGGATTTTGCAAACTTCCCCATAACATCAAAGCCAATATTCTGGATTTGCCTGGAACGTATAGTTTGAACGCTAGTTCAATGGACGAAAGTGTAGTAATCGAACTTTTGCTGAACAAAAACGACAAATTATATCCAGATGTTGCAGTTGTTGTGACTGATGTTGAAAATCTGAAAAGAAATTTACTGATTTACACGCAAATAAAAGATCTTCAAATTCCGACGATTTTAGTCATCAACATGTCTGATCGAATGGAACGCAAAGGAATTTCCCTTGATATTCCGCTTTTAGAAGAAAAACTAAAAACCAAAATTGCTTTAGTCAGTTCTAGAAAAGGTTTAGGAATTGAAGAATTAAAGGAATTGATTGTTTCTTATAAAACAATTCCGCACGAACCTTGCTTAAACGCTTCAGTAATTGACGAAGAATATTTTAAAAAATTACAACACGCTTTTCCAAATCAATTGCTGTATAAATTATGGCTTGTCATTACGCAAGATGTCAATTTTTCGAATTTGGATCGAAATGAAATCAGAAGCACTTTCACAAAATCGCATTCTGAATTAAAACGTCTACAGCAAAAAGAAACCATCAAACGTTATCAATTTATAAATGATGTTTTAAAAGAAGGTTTAAAAGTAGACGCCTCAATGGCAAAAGACATTCGTGCAAAACTAGACCGCGTATTAACGCATAAAGTTTGGGGTTATGTTATTTTCTTCGCTATTTTATTTTTGATTTTCCAATCGATTTTCAGTTGGTCAACCATTCCGATGGATTTTATTGACAGCACATTTGCTTCATTAAGTGCTTGGACCGCTCAAGAATTGCCAAGCGGTATCTTGACCGATTTGCTTTCGCAGGGAATCATTCCGGGAATTGGCGGTGTTATTATTTTCATTCCACAAATTGCCTTTTTATTCCTCTTCATATCCATCTTGGAAGAAAGCGGTTATATGAGCCGAGTTGTTTTTCTGATGGATAAAATCATGCGCAAATTTGGACTTTCGGGAAAAAGCGTTGTGCCTTTAATTTCGGGAACGGCTTGTGCTATTCCTGCAATTATGGCAACTCGAAATATTGAAAATTGGAAAGAACGCCTTATTACGATCTTGGTAACGCCATTAACGACTTGTTCGGCGAGATTGCCTGTTTACGCAATCATCATTTCATTAGTCATTCCGAGCACGCGCGTTTTTGGAATATTAAATCTACAAGGATTGACGTTGATGTGTCTTTATGTTTTAGGATTTGGAACGGCTATTTTATCGGCTTATATTTTAAATAAGGTTTTAAAATTAGAGTCAAAAACGTATTTTGTAGTTGAAATGCCGAGTTATAAAATGCCTCTTTTCAAAAATGTTGGAATCAATGTGATTGAAAAAACTAAAGCCTTTATTGTTGGAGCTGGTAAAATAATCTTAGCAATATCGGTTATTTTATGGTTTTTGGCTTCTTATGGTCCAGGAAAAGATTTCAACGAAGCCGAAACGATTATTAAAGAAAAATTTGCCGACAAAACCTTGACAGAGATTCAATTTGAAAATGAAGTTGCCTCCCAAAAATTAGAAAACTCGTATATCGGATTAATGGGAAGAGCAATCGAGCCGGCAATTGAGCCATTAGGTTACGACTGGAAAATCGGAATCGCATTAATCAGCTCATTTGCAGCACGTGAAGTTTTTGTGGGAACACTTGCTACTATATACAGCGTTGGCGATACGGATAATGAATCGACTATTAAAAGTAAAATGCAAGCAGAAATCCGACCTGAAACTGGACAAAAAGTATTCAACTTTGCGACCGGAGTTTCCTTGTTGCTCTTTTATGCCTTTGCAATGCAGTGCGCCAGTACATTAGCCATTACCAAAAAAGAAACCAATTCTTGGAAATGGCCAGCAATGCAACTTGTATTCATGAGTTCGCTTGCTTATTTATCAGCATTAATTGCCTATCAATTCTTAAAATAAAGAAATCATGATTCAAGAAATAATTGCTTTTACGATACTAGGATTTGCCGTTGTCTTTTTGATCAAAAAATTCTTTTTTAAACCTAAAAAGAAAAAAGACTGCGGTGACGGAAACTGCGGTTGTAGTTAATTCACATAAATTCACTAAAACAAATACAAAGCTTCACGGAGATTTTTCAATTTATTTGTGAAGCTTTGCTTTTTGTATCTAAACAAAACGTCTTTTATTGATACTTAAAAAACTTTTAGTAGTCTATCTACCAGCCGAATGAGTATTATTTTTGAATAAATTTAAAATTATAAAAAAATGACAAAAGAAGATCGATTTGAAATAGTTCGAGATAATAGAGTTGCCCGTTTATTATGGTTTTCACTTGGGTTTTTATGTGCTTTTTTAATTACTTATTTTGTAATGAAAAACAATCATTAGTTTTTTCTCTGCTGTTTTAGTTATACATTTATGTTTTTAAACAGCACAAATGAAGTCAAAAATCCCTTTTCTGCTCCTGCTTCTCTTTTTTCTACAAAGCGGCATTAGTCAACCAAAAACTGATTTACAGCAAAAAACTAATACCATTTTTAAAACCTCAGATGGAGTTTCGTTGTTTTTGAAAGTTTCAGGAAAAGGCGAAACCTGCATCTTTGTACACGGTGGTCCTGGCGCTTGGAGCAAATCTTTTGAAGAATTTGGCGGAAATGCATTAGAAGACAAACTAAAAATGTGTTATTACGACCAAAGAGGTTGTGGTCGATCTGGATCTTCAGCCGACAATAATTACAGCATGGACAGGATGATTGATGATATCGAAGAGATTCGCGCACATCTCAAAACCCAAAAAGTATTTATAATTGGACATTCATTTGGAGGAATTCTAGCCACTAAATATGCCGAAAAATATCCGCAACATGTAAAGGGCTTGATTTTACTCAATGCCACACTTGATATTAATGATTCGCTTCTCAATCAAATTGCTTTCATGGGCAAAACGTTAGGGGAAGATTTTTCAGTAAAAAACAAGGATTCCATATTGAGTTCCTTTTTTGAAGCCAAAACAAAGATCAAAAAAGCAGATTTGGATTATAAGATACTCTCAGACAATAGAACTACAGTTGAAAAACTAGACAGCATTGATAACAGCGAAAAAAGAAATTCTTCATTTGCGCAATTTGCATTAAGCGGCCCGTTATATTTCAGTGATTTCACAAAAGAAACAGCTTCAATCAAAGTTCCAACACTAATAATCTCCGGAACCAAAGACAACAACATTGGACCAAATCATTATCGTTTATTTAAATTCCCAAACCAAGAAGTCAAAATCATTGAGGGCGGACACATTTTGTATTACGAACAAAACAAGGAATTTAAAAACACGATACAGAAATTCGTTCAGAAAGTTAAATGAGAAATGAAAAGATGAAAGAAGCAAGACTATCTTTAGATTTTACCGAGAATAAAACTACTTAACTCCCTCCCATTCTGCATAAAACTGAGCAAGAAATAATTCCATGAAGCGATGTCTTTCGGCCGCTATTTGTTTTCCTTTTTCGGTATTCATTTTATCTTTCAAAAGCAAAAGCTTCTCATAAAAGTGATTTATGGTTGGAGCATTATTCTTTTTATACTCCTCTTTCGTCATATTAGTTAACGGCGCAATTTCGGGATCATACAATGCTCGGTTTTTAAATCCTCCATAATTAAACGCTCTGGCAACACCAATTGCACCAATCGCATCCAAACGATCTGCATCTTGAACAATATCCAATTCGACTGATGAGAACTTCTTTTCGAAATTTCCGCCTTTATAAGAGATATTTTCAATGATATCGACTACATGCTGGATGATGTTCTCAGAAACATTTTCAGCTTCTAAAAAAGCCCTTGCTGTTCTTGGACCAATACTTTCATCTCCATTATGAAATTTGCTGTCGGCAATATCATGAAGCAAAGCTCCCAATTGCACAACTTCAAGATTACATTCGGTGTCTTTTGCAATCAAAAGGGCATTTTTGTAAACTCGTTCAATATGAAACCAATCATGACCTCCTTCAGCGTCATTCAATTTTTCTTTTACAAAAGTGATTGTTTTATGGATCAATTCAGAGGTATTCATAGTGGTATTTTTTACAATAAATAAGCAAATCCATTAACGCACAGATTTTGCTGATTTGACAAATTTGACAGATAAATAGTTGCGTTTTATAAAAAATGTTGATTGTCAAAAAGCTGGTAAAGCTATGACAATCAACAAATATGTTTTAACTTTTAATTAAAGCAACAAAGTTGCCTTAGTTGAATTTCCAGATTCCAAATTCCAAAAAATCTGAAATCTACTAAAATCTTTAAAGTCTTGCTGGTTCAACCCATTTAAAAATATGAGACTCTGCAGGAATTACTAATCTTTCAGAAATTCTAGCCATACGAGCTGGCAATTTCATTAAATAATCACGAGCTTTTTCAGCCTCGTCAGTTAAATTCGAAATTTTGTCGATTTCCCATTTGTTCATCAATTTCTGCATGATATCAACATAATCATTAGCTGTATAAACTCCGATACGTTGTGCTGAATCTGAGAATTGCTCAAAAGCAGAACTGATTTTTTGTCCTGATTCTCTTAAAAAGTGAGCCGGCATAACGATTTTTTGCTTCATCATATATTGGAAAGCCAACATCATTTCGCTTGGATCAACTTGGAAAATTCTTGTTACGAATTCGCTGTATGCATGGTGGTGACGCATTTCGTCACCGGCAATCATTTTACACATTTTAGACAACTTGTTGTCACCAAATTTCTTTGCAATTTGCGAAACTCTATTGTGCGAAACATAAGTTGCTAATTCCTGAAAACTAGTATATACAAAGTTTTTGTATGGGTCAGTTCCAGTTCCAATATCAAAACCGTCGTTGATCAAGTGCTGTGTTGTCATTTCGATTTCACGCATATTCACACGACCAGACAAATACAAGTATTTATTTAATAGATCTCCGTGGCGGTTTTCTTCTCCAGTCCATTGTCTGATCCATTTTGACCATCCATTTCCACCGTTCTCTACTTGATCTACACCTTCTACATCCATTAACCAAGATTCATATGTAGGCAAAGCTTCCTCAGTGATCGTGTCACCAACAAGCGTAACCCAGAAATCATATGGAAGTTCTTTAGCAATTTCGCGTAACTCTTTTACCTCTTCAAAGAAGTTTTCTCCTTCTGAATTAGGCAAAAAGTCTGACGGCTGCCAAATTTTTTCCACTGGAATTAAATACTGTTCAACGAAGCTATCCACGTTTTTTTCCAAAAACTGCATTACTTCTAATCTAATGTTTTTTATAGACATTACTTATTTTTGATTTGGGATTTAAGTTTCAGCATTTTCGCTGAAAACGAAAATCTATTTATACTCGTTTACTCCTTCTACTACAGCCTTTTCTGTTAAAGCCATTAATTCTGCAAAATCATAATCTTTTACAGCCATTGCTTTGTGTGCGGTAAAAGTCAAATGATTTCCTAAACCAACAGGAAACATTCCATAACGGACCATTTTCCAAGAATTGTTTATGCTAACCGGAACAACGTATGCCGATGGTGCATATTTGCATAAGATTTTTAAACCGCTTTGCGCAAATTCTTTTGGTTTTCCTGTTTTACTGCGCGTTCCTTCTGGAAAGATTACTGCAGATCTGGTATTTTTTTCAATATATTCAGACAAGCCTTTAATTACTGGAATTGCTTGTTTAGGGTCTTTTCGGTCAATAAGTACTGATCCGCCGTATTTCAAATTGAAAGAAACACTTGGGATTCCGCTTCCTAACTCTTTCTTACTTACAAATTTACAATGAAAACGTCTAAAGTACCAAATCATTGTAACGATATCGTACATACTTTGGTGATTGGCAACAAAAATGATTGGAACTCCCTTCGGAATATCCTCTACTCCCGTCACCTTATACGTTGTTCCAACAAGATTTGTACATCTTAAAAGGCAAAGGTTCAAATAATCGACACTTTTTTTGTGCGCCTGATATCCAAAAACATTTAAGCAAATCCATTGTATCGGATGAAAAACCACCAAACACAATCCAAAACATAAGTAGTAAATAACAGAGATTGGGTACGAAATTATCTTTTGCATGCCTGAAAAATTAATTGCCAAAAGTAGTAAATATATTTTTAGCCTTATAAAAATTGAAAACAATAACTGTTTTTCTCGTTTAATTGTACCTTTGCCGTAAAATTTGCAAATTTTTTCTGAACTAAATGAGCTTTACTTACCCTAAAAATGAACGCTTAAAAAGCAAAACCACGATTGGATTACTGTTTTCTGAAGGAAAATCGGTGTCAAAATATCCGCTTCGTTTGGTTTACCGTCAAGCGGAAGAAAATTCAGAAGAAAAAATCAAACTAGGCGTTTCGGTTTCAAAGAAATATTTCAAAAAAGCCGTCGACCGAAATTATTTCAAAAGAGTTCTTAGAGAAACGTATCGACTGAACAAACATTTGCTTTTAGAAAACTTGAATGAGCCTTACTCTATCATGTTTTTTTATCAAACAAAAGACAAATTATCGTACCAAGAAATCAATACTAAAACCGTTCAGCTTTTTGAGAAATTTGTACAGCAAATCAACAAAACTCCTGATTCTGAAAGCAAAATAGAATCTTAGATTTCAAAACGTAAGATTATTAATCAACTTAGACAAAAAAATCGTAGTTTTAACTCTAAATTGAAATTTTATGCGAAATATTTTCTTTTTGTTTGCTTTTGTTTTGATCGTTTCCGGATGCAATAAATCATACGAATCAGAAGATCTTGTAATGTCTGTCGCAACGGCAAAATTACCTCCAAAAGCAAAAGATGGTTCTTACGACAAAAATCTAGATTCGGCCGAACCAAAAATTGAGCAAAAAATCATTAAAGAAGCAACTTTAAGATTTGAAACTGATAATTTAGAAAATACGTACGATCAAATTCAAAAAGCAACAACTGTTTCTAAAGCAAGAATAATTAACGATTCTGAAGGAAAAGATTATTCAACCGTTTTTAGAAACCTTACTATAAAAGTACCAAGTCAAAATTTTGATCGTTTCATAAGTGAAATATCTAAAGGTGTTTCTTATTTTGAAGTCAAAAATATTTCTGCTGAAGATGTTACAGAAGAGTTTATTGATTTAACTTCAAGATTAAATACAAAGAAAAAACTCGAAGAACGATATCTTCAAATTTTACAGAAAGCCACTAAAGTAAGTGAGATATTAGAAATTGAAAAACAGATTTCAGCGATTCGAGAAGAAATCGAAGCCAAAGAAGGCCAACTAAAATATTTAGAAAGTCGCGTTTCTGAAAGTACCGTTACTATTGAATTTTACAAAACAGTAGCTGAAAAAGAAGGCATTAAAATATCTTATGGTTCCAAAATCTGGAACGCTATCAAATCAGGATTTTTTAGCCTATCAGATTTTTTAATTTCAATTATCAGTGTTTGGCCATTTATAATACTATTTTGCGTATTTGCCTATTTTATTAGAAAAAGATTAAAAAGAAGAAAAAAAGAATAAATCATGTATCCATATTTCAAAAAGAAATTTATCATACCGGCCGTTGCGTCTGGATTATTGTTTGTTGGTGCCAGTTTCAAAGAAGACTTTTTTGAAATTGCCAAACAAATCGAAATCTTCACGACTTTATTCAAAGCCGTTAATACCAATTACGTAGACGAAACAAATCCTGGTGATTTGATGGACAAAGCCATTAAAAGCATGCTTGGAAGTTTGGATCCTTACACGGTTTATTTCAACGAACAGGATGTTGTCAATTTTAAAATCAACAATACTGGTGAATACACGGGAATTGGCGCTCTGATTGCCAGAAAAAAAGATCGCTTGATTGTTCGTGAACCATACAAAGGTTATCCAGCAGATAAAGCCGGACTTAAAGCGGGTGACGAAATCATTCAGATTGGCGATGTTTTGATTGCCGATTATAAAGATGACGCTTCGCAATTAATGAAGGGAACAAAAAACACTAAAATTCAGATTAAATACATTCGTCAAGGGAAAACTAATACTACAGAATTAGTTTTGGACGAAGTGGACATCAAATCGGTTCCGTTTTACGGAAAAATTGATGACAAGACCGGATACATTGTTCTTTCGCACTTTAGCAGAAAAGCTGCAGCTGAAGTTAAAGATGCTTTAGAAAAATTAAAAGCAGACGGAGCAACTCAAATCGTATTGGATTTAAGAGGAAATCCAGGTGGGCTTTTAAATGAAGCCATTGACATCTGTAATTTGTTTGTCCCTAAAAATGAAGTGATTGTAACAACAAAATCACGAATCGAAAAACACAATAACACCTACAAAACAACTAAAGAACCAGTTGATACTGAAATTCCGCTTGCCATTTTGGTGAATGGACGAAGTGCATCAGCATCTGAGATTGTTTCTGGTGCTCTACAAGATCTTGATCGTGCTGTAATTCTAGGAAGCAGAAGTTTTGGAAAGGGTTTGGTGCAACGCTCAGTTGATTTGACTTACGGAACACAGTTAAAAGTTACCATTTCGCGCTATTACACACCATCTGGACGTTGTATTCAAGCGCTTGATTATGCGCATAAAGATAAAAACGGTGTGGCTCAAAAAACCGATGCTAAAAACTATAACGCTTTTAAAACCAGAAAAGGAAGAACGGTTTATGATGGCGGTGGCGTTTTGCCAGACATTGAATTGGATGAAACCAAAATGAGTCCGATTACAACTGCTTTGTTGAAGAATGACGGTATTTTTGATTATGCGACAACGTATTATTACAAAAATCCAAATCTTGGGGATAAAATCCCAGTTTTGACCGATGCTGATTACGCTTCATTCAAACAATATTTGAAAACCAACAAAATCAGCTTTGATACTGAAACAGAAGTTGCTCTTAAAAACACTTTGGCTGCAGCCAAAAATGAAAAAATAGAGGAAACAATTGCGCCAGAATATCAGCAGTTATTAGCCGCTTTAGAAAAAAGCGAAAGCACTCTACTTGACAAAAATCAAAAAGAAATCAGAGGTTTGATTCAAGAAGAACTAATCAAAAGATACCAATATCAAGAAGGTTTATATCAATTTTATTTAAAGAACAATTCAGAAATTAAAAAAGCGGTGAGCGTTTTAAATAATCAAACTGAGTACAAAACGATTTTAAAAATGTAAAAATGAAATGAAACTTTGTTTAGCCCTATTTCTGTTTATTATTTACAATTTATCGGCACAGCAAAAACCTATCGAAACCATTTATTTTGAGTTTGACAAATATGATCTAACTCCTCTACAAACCGAAGTTGTGACCAATTTCATTAGAAGTATTGATACGGCTAAAATCGAATCAATACAAATCTACGGATACTGCGATGATCGCGGTAACGACGAATACAATTATAGATTATCCAGCAATCGTGCCAATACGATTCAGAATCTCTTGACATCTGCCGGATTCAATCAGAGCAAAATTGTTATTTTAGAAGGCAAAGGCCGAATTATTCTCCGGCCTGACACAGTCGAGAACCTGCACGAAACTCGTTCGCGGAATCGGCGGGTTGATTTAATCGTGGTAAAACGGAATAGTTTTGGAAAAGGAGTTTATACTTCTTTCAAAGACAACCTAAAAGTAGGCGACAAAATATTTTTAGAAAGCATTTTATTTGATATTGGAAGTTCAAAATTAACCTCATCTTCTCAAAAAGAACTCGACAAAATCGCTGAAAAACTTCAAAAACAAAGAAACATCCAATTTGAAATAAGAGGCCATGTTTGCTGTACTCCCGAAATATACAGCGACGGAATTGACAAAGCCACCAATGAAAGAAGACTTTCTTGGAACCGCGCCAAAACAGTTTTCAATTATCTAAGCTCCAAAAAAGTTTCTAAAAACAGAATGACTTATCAAGGTTGTGGCAATAAATATCCTTTAGGAAAAGGAGACAAATACGACCGCAGGGTTGAGTTTTTGATTACTAAGATTTAGATTCGTTTTCTACAATAAGCTATAATCCGTACTAAAGCAAAGCTCTAAATAAAACTACTATTAAATTGCATTTAAGCTATTTACTTTTAAAATTATAAACAACAAAAACTATTGCAACAAAGTTGCCTTAGAGAAAAATTTAACTGCGAATCATTTCGATATGTTCAATATCATCTTCAAGATACATTTCACTGGTTTGAACAAAACCATGACTTTCGTAGAATTTCTTTAAGTATAATTGTGCTCCAATTGTAATTTCATCTTTTCCAAAATTTGCCTTTATTGCAGCTATCGATTCACGCATTAAATCATGACCCCATTTTCGATCGCGATAATTTACATCAACAACTACTCTTCCAATCGAAGCATTATCAAAACTGATTCCCGCATCAAACAAACGTGTATACGCCACAATTTTACCCTCATATTCGCCCATTAGGTGCAATGCCTTCTTATCTTTTCCATCAAGATCCAAATAAACGCAGTTTTGCTCCACTACAAAGATCTCACTTCTTAATTTAAGCAAATCATATAGCTCGTTAACCGTTAGCGCCTCAAAAGGCTTTATTATCCATTTTAATTCCATTTCTACTTGGGTTTCGCCATAAAGGCACAAAGACGCAAAGTTAACTTTTTATTTTTTGGCTAAAAAAATGCTTCCGCGAATAAAAAACCCGATTACATCTTGTAATCGGGCTTTTTTGAAATCTCTCTATTCAAGATGACAAAACGAATAAAACCTTTGTCACTTTGTCTCTCTATATCTTTGAACCTTAAAAAAAATCACTTTTTCTTCATGATAATTTCCATGCTTTTATATTCAGAACCATTTTTTGTATCGTACATTTCCATTTTCCGAGTGGTTGCATCAACAATTGTATACACTTCACGATAAGGTGCCTTTTTGCCTGTTACCGGATTTACCACTTCGCCTTTCATATTCATACTTTTCGAACCTTCATCATAAGTTCCCGTCGAAACCATCATTCCGGTTCCCATGTTATCAATAAAAGTATTGGTGTATTCTTTACTAGCGTTATTATAGGATACCGTTCCTTTTCCTTCAAAAGGCGCTCCCATAATTGTTCCTTTATAATCTGTTTCTTGATAACGGCCTCCAAGAACCATTTTTACATTTGCTGTAGAAGTTGCTTTCTCTGGCTTTCCGTTTGGTTCATACCAAAAAGTCATGTCACAGGTCCATGTTCCCACTTCATCAGCAAGTCTTTTATGTTCTTCTCCGGGAGTTGCATAAGCTTGCCAGGCTTTCATTTGTGTGGCAGAATCAACTGGAGCTTCTGCAATTGGCTCTTCAGTCTTTACAGTATCTGGGACTTTTGTTGTTTCGGTTTCGGTTTTCACTTCCTTTTTACAAGAAATAAAACACAATACTAATAGTGCTAAAATTGTGGTTGCATTTTTCATAAGTATTTGTTTTTATGTTTGTTACAAACAAATTTAAGAAAAATGTTTTTATGATTATGTTTCAGGCTTGAAGTTTGTTAGAGCGATTTAACCGCAAAGGACGCAAAGACTTTTAATTTAGAGTGTACATAAAACGCAAAGTTCGCAAAGTTATATGGGTATAAACTTTGCGAACTCTTGCGTAAATCTTTGTGTGCTTTGCGGTTAAAATTATGTTCCTTTAAATGAAACAAAAATTATTTCTTATCAATCTTGACAGATTTAATAATCGCCTCAAGATCCAACATTAAATCGCGTTCTTGATTGGAAGGAGAATAGCAAAAACCTTCAATTACTAAAATTCGCTGATACTTTTCGTCGAGAATTGCATAATTAATGAACGGACCGGCCATAAAATCATTTCGCATTTCCCAAGTTCCTTTTGTTTCATATGCTTTTTTACCATCTAATTGCATTGCGGTAAAATATGGCGCATAGGCTTCTCCCGTAATCATTCGGGTTTTAGGTTCTCTGCCTTTAATATATTCGCCAACAGAATCTCTCATTTTTATGATATCAGCCACAACGTTTGATTTCTTAAAGGAATGAAGCGGAATCTGATATATAAGCAAACTTGTATTGCCACTGATAATGTTCTTTTTTAGCCAAATAAAATTCTTTTTATGAAGCATATATTCATATCCAACAGGAATTTCGAGCGTTGCGTGGAATTTGTTTTTGATAACAGCCTGATTCATTAATGATTTGCTATTATCCTCTTGAATCTTTTGAATTTCTGCTTCATGAATAATTTTGATCATTTGAGGCGAATTGAGCTCGATACTACAAATGATATCATCAACGGATTTTCCGTAAATGCGAAAAGTATTGTGAGGAAGTTTTTTGCTGCGGATAATTTCAAACTTGTCCGTTGCCGCTTTTTTTACTACAATAATGCTTCTGCTGTCTGTAACGAAGCCTTCAAGCAAACGAGCTGGGTATTGATTAATCGTAAAAAGGGGTTCTTCTTGAGTTAATCCCCAAACTGGCGAAGCAAATTTATTTCTGATGGTATCACCAACTTCTCCATACCACAACTGATCGTCGATGATAACAGAAATCGTATTGGCTTTACCTGAAACAGGTTGAGTCTGTTTGTCTGTTTTTAGGCATGAAACCACTAAAAACGGAACAATTAGAAATAAAAAAAGGGTTTTATTCATTTTTTTAATTTATGAAATAAAACCCAAATTTAGATGATTTTTTTATTATCCGTTTATTTTGAGTTTCATTCCGGGTTTAATATCTCCATCTTTAATACCATTCCATTTTTTAATATCTGAAATCGTAACTCCAGGATATTTTTTAGAAATGCTATAAAGAGAATCTCCTTTTTTCACGTAATAATCTTCGCTAACTTTTTTAGATACAGCGCTTTTCTTGAATGAATCAACTGATGCATTCGAAGCGATTGCTGTATTTACGTTAGCTGTTTCTTCAATTACTGGAACTTCTTTAGAAATCACCAAAGTTTTTCCTATACCAATATTATTTGAAGTAAGACCATTAAGTTCTTTTAACTCCGCAATAGTCATACCGAATTTTTTTGCAACGTTCCCTAAATTATCTCCAGCCACAACAACATACTCTTGAGGAAGTGCAGTTTTCTCTTTATCATCAGCTGAGGCAATTGCTTCTTCTGATTTTTTCTCTACAGCAGGAATTGCTTTTGGATCTTTAGAAATTTTAGACGGATCAACATCAGACTTGATTTTTAATGTTCTTCCTAATGCAACATTATTTGATTTTAAGTTATTCCACTTCTTTAAATCCGTGATGTTTACATCGTATTTCTCAGCAATTGCACCAAGATTATCACCCTTTTGAACTTCATACATTTGGAAATTCGAATTGATTTTCTCTGGTTGCAATCTCACTTTAGGCGCAACTTTTACAGCTAATTTTGTTGGTAATGTTCGAATTGTTGCCATATGATCAACATAGGCATAAATTTGTTTTTCGTTTGAAACAAAAGTGGCAATTTTATCTTTTGGCAAACGCAGGCAATGCTCTTCACCTTGGTAGTAAGGCACAACATTTAATTTATAAGAAGGATTTAAAAGCTGAATTTGTGATTGTGGCATATCAAGCAAATCGGCGATTTGTTTGAATGTCATTTCTTTTTTAATATTCAGAGTATCTGTTTCAAAGTTTTTGACAACAGCTCTTTCTGGATTGATTCCGTGTTCCTTATGATATTCAAAAAGATACATTGTTGCTAAGAAAGCAGGAACATATCCTTGAGTTTCTTTTGGAAGATAACTGCGAATGTCCCAGTATTTTGTTTTACCTCCTGAACGGCGAATTGCTTTAGTAACATTTCCAGGACCAGAATTATAAGATGCCAAAACAAGTTCCCAATCACCAAAAACTTCATACATTTTGGTCATATAATCGCTTGCTGCAGCTGTAGCTTTCATTGGGTCGCTGCGCTCATCAATATAAGAATCGATTTTTAAAGCGTACTGTTTTCCAGTACCGTACATAAACTGCCAAAGTCCTGTAGCGCCCATTTTAGAAACTGCTTTAGGATTTAAAGCAGATTCTACAACGGCTAAATATTTGATTTCTAAAGGAACATTATTTTTTGCAAATGATTCCTCGAAAATTGGGAAGTAATATTCAGATAAAGCCATTAATCGAGAAAACGATTTTTTACGATTCTTGAGAAATGACTTTATTATGTTTTCTAAACCTTGATTGTATTCGATATGAAACGGCGACTTTTCATTCATTGCCTGCAATCGCTGTTTTAGCAAATCTGTAGGCAACTCTTCATCAACAGTAACATCTGAATTAATAGTTTGAATATCTTTTGTCAAATCATCATAAATATCAAGACTTGTTAATTCTTTCATCCAAAGACTGTCTGCTTTTGCAGCCATATCATTTTGCTTGAATGTGCTTTTAACCGAATCTAAGTATGATAACTTTACTTCAGGCTTGATTTCAACTTCTGATGATGCGCTTTGCTGTGCAAACATCGTCATTGAAAAGAGAGCTGTCGCTACTATTGATATTTTCCTTACAATCATATAACATTTTTTTAAAATCTTATAAATCAAATATTTATAAGACATGTATTTTTGCAAAACTAAAAAGTTTAGTGTTTAAAAATACGTAAAAAAATGTTAATTGTGATATTTTAGTCTAAAATTGCAGCAATTCCAGGTAAAACTTTACCCTCAAGCATCTCTAGCATAGCTCCTCCTCCTGTTGAAACGTAGCTCATTTTGTCTTCAAGACCAAATTGTTTTACAGCAGCAACTGAATCTCCACCTCCAACTAATGAAAATGCACCATTTTTAGTTGACTCAGCAATAAAATCACCTAAAGCAATAGTTCCTTTTGAGAAAGTTTCCATTTCAAAAACTCCCAATGGACCATTCCATAAAATTGTTTTAGAATCTAAAATTACTTTTTTGAAGTTCTCTAAAGATTTTGGACCAGCGTCAAGACCTTGCCATCCATCAGGAATTGCAGTTACATCAACAACTTGAGTGTTTGCAGTATTTGAGAAATCATCAGCCGCAACAACATCAACTGGAATGTGAACTTGAACACCTTTTTCTTTAGCTGCTTTTAAAATATCTAAAGCCAATTGTAGTTTATCATCCTCACAGATAGACTCACCAATTTTTCCACCTTGCGCTTTGATGAAAGTAAAAGTCATACCACCACCAATAATCATGTGATCAACTTTGTCTAAGATATTTTCGATAACTGTAATTTTTGAAGATACTTTAGAACCTCCAAGAACAGCAGTAACAGGTTTTTCACTGTTTTTCAATACTTTGTTTAAACTATCGATTTCTTTTGCCAATAATGTTCCGAAACATTTGTCATTTGGGAAAAACTGAGCAATAATTGTAGTCGAAGCGTGTGCTCTGTGAGCCGTTCCAAAAGCATCATTAACATAAATATCACCAAGTGAAGCCAATTCTTTAGCGAAAGCTACATCTCCAGCTTCTTCCTCAGCATGAAAACGTAGATTTTCTAGTAACAAAACTTCTCCTGGTTGTAAAGCTGCTGCAGCGTTTTGCGCCACTTCTCCAACACAGTTTTCAGCAAATTTTACTTGAACTCCTAAAATTTCAGAAGCCGTTTTTAAAATATGTTTTAATGAATATTTTTCTTCAGCACCTTTTGGTCTTCCTAAATGCGACATTAAAATCACACTTCCGCCTTGTGCCAATATAGCATCAATTGTAGGTTTAGCCGCTTCGATACGTGTTGCATCAGTTACATTGAAATTTTCATCTAAAGGGACATTAAAATCAACACGGATAATGGCTTTTTTATTTTTAAAATCGAAATCGTTTAAAGTTTTCATTTTTATTATTTTTTAGGTTTTTTTTCGAAAGAACAACAAATATAGGACTTTTACAGTACTAATAAATTCGGATAAACCAAAAAATCAATAATTAAAAGAACGAAAACGTTATAATTTCACAAATAAATTGGTTTATTAAATATTAAACACAATTTTAAGTACAAATTTCACATCTTCTTAAACATAAAAAAACCTTTCCTGTCTTGCAGACCGACAGAAAAGGCAAAAAATGAAACGAATAATTTCTGTTTTTTTGAAACTAAAGCTTACTAATTATTTTTAATATAACAAATCGATAAATTCTTTTGAACTGGAAACATAATGGTTTCATATTCAATGACATCATCGCTATCCAACGATATAAGATAATTTCCCTCCACAATTCCGAAATACGACAACAAAGGCGAATAAAACGTAATTCCGATTTTATGTTTTGATAAATCGGTACGATCTGTATTTATAATATCAAGCTGATAATTAATAAAAGGAAAATAATTATTGCCTAAAACATCCGTTACGCGATGAAACTTTCCTTTCAACTGTTCCACATAACCGCTTGCTGCAATTCCGATTAAAAAATGCAGTTTCTCTGCTTTTGGATTTTCTGCCAATAATTCTCGGAACGTATTTTTCGGATTTGTTTCTAAATTAAATTGTTGACTCTGCATTTGATATTCTTTGAAAGTGTCTTCAAAAACATATTTGTCCCACAAAAAAGAAGAAGAATTATCAATGACGATGCGATATGCCAATTTTATTTTCTTGATTTCCATCTTTTACTATTTCTGATTTAGTGGAACTTCTATTACCAACAAAACGGCATTTTCAGACAAAGCTTCCCATTCGATGGTTGAAGTTTTTTTTATCCCTAATCCGTCTTTAGCTTCTAAAAGTCGATTTTCGACTTCAAAAGCACCATGAATCACAAATACAAAAACACCATTGTCGGCATTTTTCAAAGCATAAAAACCTTCTTTTCTTCCATCATAAATCCCGATGAAACCAATGGCCCTTTCAATTTCGAATAAATTATTCAGTTTATTATGTGCATTGAAATCAAATTTATATTGCTGAAAATAATTTTTGAAATACTGTCTTCCCATCTGAAAATCAATTTCAAGATAGCTCACATTTTCTTCTTTATATGGATTAAAGATTTCAACTTCTAAATCGTCATCAGCTGCAATAACACGTATTTGATCGACTCGCAAAAACTCCTCATTACCGATAGAATCCTTATATTCAATTCCGCCAAATAGTGGCAAAATGATCAGATTCGTATTTGAACTTATACCTCTTGTAATTTGCTGTTGTGGAGCCAATATTACCTCGTTTAAGATTTTTAAAGACCCGAATCCGTTTCTGGATAAATCTTGGTAACGTTCAAAATTAAAAGTCGCAAAACGATTGTGCTTCGCAGAATTGAAAACACCTCTTGCGTCTGACTTATAAATTTGAGCTGGAATTTGCGTTATCATTTTTTTATTCGTTTAAAAAACTATCCTGCAACGTTTATTGTGTGTGTTAAAACAAAACCCTCACTTACACTTCCAGTTATAGTTGACATTTCTTTTGCAGTTGAATCAGAAAATACATTATCAGAGGCATTATAGGTATAACCAGTCAATCCTTTTGTATAGCCATTTGCCGATGATGCGTTTACTAGCGCGACCGCACTGTTTGAACCTTCAGGAAAAGCAATTTGAGTTACCAATAAAGATGTTCCACTGGCATTGTAAATATGCACGTGAATATGCGTCGCTCTACCCGAATACCAACCTGGAAAAATAGACGTAAATGTGACCAATCCATTTTCGTCTGTGGTTTGTCTTCCTCTTAAAAAATGAACTGACGTATAATTCACAGACTGCATTGAAGTTCCACCATATTCAGAGTAATATCCGTCTTTGTCACAATGCCAAATATCTACAATCGCGTTTTTTAAAGCGGCGCAACTTGCATTTGTATTCTTAATCGTGATTTTGATTGTAAATGCAACACCAGTACGATCCATTGTAATGTTTGATTTCACTAAAGATGATGGTGTAATAGTTGGAAACGGCCCTGCAGTTTCAGATGGAGTTACAGAACAATCGTCAGAAGATGAATCTGAACCAGAAGACGAATCAGTACCAGTTGAAGAACCAGAATCATCATCTTTACTGCAAGAGTTAATGATTGGAATCGCTAAAGATGAAATTCCCATTAAACCCAAACCTCTTAAAAACTCTTTTCTTTTCATTGCTTTTATTTTTTAAATGTTATACCAATAGAATGATTAACAGTTATTTTCGAGTAAAATTATTCGAAATTAAAGCGTTGGAAAAAGTTTGAGGTAAACGATAAAATTTATGAGGTAAACGAGGAAAATTTTATTTTTTGTAGTAAAAATAAGTCGGTTAAAACGAATTGTGGATAATGGAACACAGATGATACGGATCGAACAGATTGGCACAGATTTATTTTATTCTTAAGCAAAACTCAAATTTGATTGATCTCTGTAAACCCCTTTAATCTGTGGTATTTGTGGTCAATATTATTTCTTGTCCAAAAGTTCAAAAAAAGCTTCTTCGTAACTAGCGCTAATCGGAATTTCGGCAGTATCAATAGTAATTATTTTATTTCTGATTTTCTCCACTTTAGAAAGCGGAATAATAAAGGAACGATGGACTCTAACAAACTCTGTATCTGGCAGTTTTTGAAGCATCGCTTTTAAAGTCATTCTTGCAACAACCGTTTTTTGATTTTGAATATGAATTTTTACGTAATCGTCTAAACCTTCGATATACAAAATATCCGAAAACAAAATTTTGATCAAACTGTAATCGGCGCGAATGAAAAGATATTGCTGTTCAATGTTTTGATTCTGCTGTTTCCATTGCGAAAAAGCCTTTTCGGCAGCTTGTTGAAAACGAGAAAGTGAAATGGGTTTTAAAAGATAATCTGTTGCACTTAAAGTAAAACCTTCAACAGCAAATTCAGAATAAGCGGTTGTAAAAATCACCATGGTCTTATTTGGAAGCTTTTTGTAAAAATCCAAACCAGAAATCGACGGCATATTAATATCCAAAAACAATAAATCGACCGGATATTTCTTAAGATATTTAAACGCTTCATCAGATTTCGTAAAGACTTTTTCCAGTTCTATGTAATCAATCGTGTTACATAAACTCTGGAGAATTTCTAATGCCAAAGGCTCATCATCTAATGCGATTGCTTTTATCATCCTACTTTTATAGATAAATTTACAACGTATTTTTCTGGAGTATCTTCAATTTTGAGCTGATGCTTGTTTGGATAAACCAATTTTAATCTTTCAATTGTATTCTGAAGTCCGATTCCCGATTCAGATTGAACAGAGAAGGTCTTTTTATTAGAAACAAATAACGTTAACTGTTCTTCAATAATATCAATACGAATACAAATTTCAGAAGTTTGATCTGGATTTACACCATATTTAAAAGCATTTTCGATAAAAGAAATTAAAATAAGCGGTGTAATTTGTTTCCCGAAAGTACTTCCTGTTACTTTATAATCTACTAAAACGGTATTTCCTAGCCGTGTTTTTTGCAAAGAGATAAAATTATTGATATAGTTAATTTCTTTAGTCAAATCAATCACTTCATCATTAGAATTGGTCATGATGTAACGCATCAATTCTGAAAGTTGTACGACTGCATCAGGTGTTTTATCATCTTTTTTTAAAGCCAAAGCATAAATGCTGTTCAATGTATTGAATAAAAAATGCGGATTGATTTGTGCTTTTAAAAAAGCTAATTCTGATTTTACTTTTTCTTTTTCAACACTCTGCAATCGTCCACTAATAGCAAAAAGCAGGCTTGATACTACTCCAATTAAATATACTAAAGCTGTATGTCCGTATTGTGTTGGCGGGCCTCCCACAAAATCAAAGGGCATCTCTTTAACCATAGATGGGGGTGGACGAAAACCTTTAGGAAAATGAAATGGACGATCTCCAAAATGCGGTTCATGACTTCTAAAATCCAAAAAATTACGATCTGGATGATCTAAGGTGGTTGATATCCAAAGAAAAAAGAAAAGAAAACCGAAAATGATCAAATAGTAGACAAACTTTTTCTCAGAAAAATAGAACCTTGGAATTAAAAAGTAATAGTTAAAATAGAAAAAACACAGCAGTGTGAAATAGATGAAAAAATAAATACGATCGTGAGCATTTGTGTATAAATGCGGCAACGAAAAGATAGTATTTGTCGATGTGAAGGCATACGGCAAAAATAAAAAAGCGAGACACAAAACTATATGTTTCGCATAAAGTGAAAATTTTGCTTTCATAAATCAAATTTGATTTATCATTTTGACGATGCAAACTGATACTATTCAAATTTAATGTTATTGTAAGTTTATTTCAAATTATTGCGGTAAAAACACATAATGTTGCGACTCGCTTTGTAATAATGGCTTATTTAGCCTAAGAAATGGTTTTGTTCTTATTAATCGTGAACTGGACTCTGCGTACAAGGACAGTTGCTGATAGCCTGCAAGAAATCAAAACCTATAGTTACTACGTGAGTACCTGTATTGTAATTTCCAAGATCGTTGAACATTACTTGGTATGAATATCCAAAGTAAAATCTAGATTTCATAAAACCAGCCATTGGCCCAACAGATAACGGTTTTGGGAATTGGTCATTTAACATACGGTATGAAACTCCAACCCAGTAATAATCTTCATAACGATTGTAACGTCGGTATTTGAAGTTAAAATCGGTTGTAGAACGTTTATCACTTGCAAAGTATTGATAAAAGATAGATGGTTCATATTCGATTCGTCTATTTTCTCCGTCGTTAAAAACATATCCTGTGTAAACTTGATAGTTTGAAAGCAAGTTAGGCTCTACACCACGGTATTTATCTACATTTTTCTTTAATACGTTATTCGCATTGAAACTCAAATAGAAGTTTTTATTACGATATAAAGCACTAATGTCAAAGTTGTTGTTTCCTGTATAACGATTATCTGTTACCGATGGATCAAGAATAGGATGTTCAATCGTATTATTAAATTCATCAATATCAATTCTGAAACTGTTGAAGTTATACGAAATACCGAAAGACAAATACTGCTTACCATAATAATCCAGAATCAAGTGATGCGCAAAAGAAACTTTGGCACCTGTTTGTCTTGTGTATCCGTTTTTATCATTATAAAGCGAAATTCCAACCCCTGAACGATCTAGAATTCTAAAATCGGCATATAAAGATTGGTTTTCAGGCGCATCTTTAATTCCGACCCATTGCGTCAAACCATTTGCTCTAATTCGAAGGTTATCTCCAATACCGGCATAAGCAGGTGAAAGTACAAACGGGTTATCAGCTAAATACTGCGTAAACACTGGTAGGTTTAACTCTTGGCTGTAACTTGTTGTTACAGCCATGAGTACTAGGGATAAAATAAACTTTTTCATTGTAATAATTTTTTTAGATAACATCATAGGGGCAATTATTTTGTTATCTGTATAAAGTGAAATGTCCAACAAACTCTCTTGCATCTTTCTCGTCATTTAGTTTAAGAACATACCAGTAATCACCAGAAGGCAATTCCTCACCATTGTATCTTCCGTCCCATTTTTGACCATAGTGATATTTAGCAATTACACGACCGTATCTATCAAAGATTGAGAATTCAAGGTTGTTGTAAATATTAGTACAACCAGGACCCCAAGTATCGTAAACACCATCTCCGTTAGGAGTAAAGTAATTGTCTAAACAAACATCAATATAAGTCATTGGTACAGTAATCGTTGCTGTACATCCGTTTTGATCTCTAACTACTATTACATAATCACCAGATTTGTAGATTTTGAATTTAGTAGAAGAGCTAAACGGTTCTCCATTGAAACTATACTCATAAGCTGGAGCTCCACCTGTTGCAACTACTGAAATAACGTTCATTTCAGGTTTACCTGCAGCTAAAGCAATTGCCAATGGTTTAACAGCTTTAATTTCGAAACTTACTGTTGGAACTTCACATCCATTAGTATGTCTAGCTGTTACGTAGTGATTACCTGGAGCAAGATTAGTGAAAATATTGCTTGCTTGGTAAGCACCAGTTGCATCAAGTTTATAATCTACGTCTGCTGGGTTTGTGATACTTGCATCAACAGTGATAGTTACTCTGTTAGCAGCATGATTATCAACACAGTCATAGTTTATTTCCGCTTTCGGATCTAGAACAACCGGCAATGGCATATTAATTTCAACATAGTTCATACATCCAGCAGCATCTGTAAAGTAAACTGTATGTTTACCACCTGTTAATTTAGTAAAGTCAAATATTGTTTGACCTACTGCACCATTTGTAAATGGTCCTTTTTCAACATCAAGACTTACTTTATATGGAGCTGTACCACCTAAGATTTCAACACCAAATGCACCATCTTTATCACCAACACAAACTTCAGGAATCATAGAGTTTGGAACTTCTTTTCCTCTCAATAATTCTGGTTGCGTAATTGTGAAATCATGTAAGATGAAACATCCATTTGCATCTTGAACAATTACTTGGTAATTACCAGGTGATAATTTCTCGAATACATGAACATCATCAAATTGGTTCAAGTCTGGAGAAAGTGCATATTTGATAACTCCTGTTCCTCCTGAAGCAAGAATTTCTAATTTACCATTGTTTTCACCGAAACAAGAAACATTAGTCACATTAAATTGAGCCGTTACTGGCGTTACAGGCTCTGTGATAACAATAGATTTAGACGTAAATGTACAATCTTGGCTATCAACTTTCACTCTGTATGTTCCAATTGCAAGGTTTTCGAATCTTTCCTCTGTTTGAGTTGGACGAATTGCCGTTCCTGCATTGTTTAACAATGTGTAACGGTAGTTTCCAAGACCACCAATAGCTTTTGCAACAATTACTCCTGTTGTTTCACCTTGACATTTCACAACTGCATTAGTTACATCTAACTCTAATGTTAGAGGAACAAGAGGATCTATTTTAATTTCATTAGAAATAAATCCAACGCAACCACTAGCATCTTTCACATAGTATTGATATTGACCAACCGGAACATCAAATGATACTGAAGATGTAAACGATCCGATAACGGTTGCAAAATTAGCCGTTGTACTATAAGTGTAAGGAGCTGTTCCGCCTGTTGCACTTAAAGTAATTTGAGACTGCGTATTACATGTTTGTATTCTTGAAAGAACTAATGATGGTTGAACTTCTGTTGGCTCGCTAATAACGATTGTTGCAGAAGTAGCCTCACAAGAGTATCCATCAGTAACTGTTACTGTATAAGTTCCTGCACTTAAGTTAGAGAATACTCTACCTGATTGTGGTCCTGAAACAATAACTGGATTTGCAGATACAATGTTCAATGTGTACATGTAATTGCTTCCTTGTCCGCCTGTTGGCTGATTAACTGTAATTACACCATCTTTACTTCCGAAGCATGATAACATTGATGCATTTGCACTTGCTGTTACCACAATTGGAGCAGGAACTACTAATTGAACATTAGTTGTTGCGATACATCCATTTTCATCTTTAACATTGATCGTATAGTTTCCAGCTGTTAAACCAGTAAACTCAAATTTATCAGAGTATGGGCTATGAACAGTAGGACCTACTAATTCATATTGGTAATTTGTACCCCATCCACCAGTAGCTGATGCCGAAATCTCTCCATCATTGTTACCCGTGATACAAGTAATTTCAGATTTAGTCGTCGTTACTGCTAAAGGAGCTAATGGTTGCTGAATTGTAAATACATTCGTAACTGTACACTCTGGTCTTCCAACCAATTTAGCTGTTACAGAATATTGACCTGCTTTTAATCCTGTAATTCTAACCGGACCAGCATTAGCTGCAGTTCCAGTAATTGTTACTGGACCAGTAATTGTGTAGGTAAATGAACCTGCATCATTTGTTGGATTTAATTGGTTGTCAACAAACATTAAATCAACACTTCCGTCTGCATCTCCATAACAAAGCTCGTCTTTAACCGGCGTTACGTCAATCTCAAATGTATTAGGATCAAATACAAAATGGAAATCCTTAATTGTACATCCTGTTGTTGGATTGAAAATACTTACCGCATAGTTTCCGATCGCTAATCCTGAGAATAATCCCGTAGAGTTCGTTTGATTGAAAACAGTTCCTGATACACCTGAAACTGTATATACAAATCCTGTTGGAGTTCCACCTGTTGTAGCAACAGAAACTTGAATAGTTTCATTATTAATACAAGTAATTGGAGTCACAACATTTACATTAACCTTATCCATAGTAATGAAAGGTGCAATTACAATTGGAGCAGTAGAAGTACCTTCACAACCTTTGCTGTCAAATACTCTTACGCTATAAGTACCACCTGTAAGATCCGTTTCATTGTAGACATTAGAACTACTACTTTGAACAACTGTTCCGTTCTTACTGAATTCATATAGAATATAAGGAGCAGTACCACCAGTCACAGAATTAACTGTAATACTTGCAAAATTTGTTGTATTTGTTCCCGTAGTACATACAAAAGATGAAACTGTTGGTGCATTCACTACAATAGGAGCTGGTTGAATAATTCTAGTATCAACCTGAGCATTACATCCTCTTCCTGAAGTTACTTTAACTGTATAATCTCCAGCCTGAAGGTTATCGAAAACATTCTCTTCTTGAGGACCTACACTTACTGGAACTCCACCAATAGTAGTTCCTGTTAAAGTATATGTATAAACAGGGTTATCGTTTACGCCAGGTGCATTAGGAGCCAAGTGAACAATAATACGTCCATTTGATTCTCCGTTACAATTAACATCTGTTTTCTCTAAATTCAAGCCTGTAATAAGAGTAGCTGCTTTCATTTCAACAGTAACAATATCTTTACAACCTGTCGTCAAATCCTCTACAGTAATAGTATGAGAACCTGCTGCCATATTATTGAATGTTGCAGTTGTTCCAGCAACTACTGGAATATAAGCTCCTGAAGTATATCTATAATTTCCAGATCCTCCAGTAGCTTTAGCCACAATTCTTCCGTCAGGGAAATCACAGCTTGGCAATTTCTGAACATCTAATTGTAAATCAAGAGCACCGCTAATAACTACAGCACCTGTTACAGTAGTTGTACATCCGTTAGCATCTCTTACAGTAATATCATAAGATCCTGAAGAATTTACACTGAATGTAGGACTTGATTGGAATCCTCCACCAATACTGTATTCAAATGGTCCTACTCCTGAAGTTACTGTAACTGTGAAATCATATGTTCCTGCTGCGCTAGGACATTGACTTGTTACACTTGCAGTAATACCGCTTGGAAGTGGCGCTGTTGAAATATTTTGTGTTTGTACTAAAGTTGTACATCCGTTAAGATCTTTCACATAAACATCCCATGCTAAAACAGTTCCGTTATTAGTATCTACAACAATTTTGCTATCACTACTGAATGCTGTTGGAGCGGCAGTTCCATTAGCTACAGCTGCATATCCGTATGCCGGAGTACCACCTGTTGCAGTTACTGTAATTGTTGCATTTTTATTATTACAAGTAATGTTTGTTGCTGTCATTGTAAAATTCAATGGTGCAACTGGCTGGTTAACGATAAAGTTAGAAACGTTGTCAGTACATCCTGATGTATTATCAGTAACTGTGAACGTGTAACTAGCCGCAGTTAATCCTGTATATGTTACCACATCACCTGTTTTTGTAAATGTTCCATTATTTGGTGACAATGCAAATGTATAATTCGCAGGAGCAATATAATTGCTGATTGTGAATGCAATAGAACCTGTAGCTCCTCCATTACACAATACGTCACTCATTAACTGTGCATCAACATTAATTTCGCTTGCTTTTTTAACTTCAATAGAACTTAAAGTACTACATCCATTAGTATCTGTAACCTTAATTTGATATGTTCCAGGTAACAGATTAGCAAAACTTCCTGTCGCATTTGATGTTGCTGAAGCAGCTGGCTGAACTATAGCATAGTTATATGGAGCCACACCTCCAACAATATTGCTCACTGTTATCGTAGCCGCTCCTCCCACTGTATTACAGTAAATTGGTGTAGCCGAAAGATCAAATTTCGTTGGTGGATTGTATGCAGGAACTGTTACAGATCCTGTCGCTCTACATCCATTAACATCAACCACAACATAATTAATTGTTGACGCTGCATTTACAATGTGAGTTGGAGAACTTCCAAATGTCACACCGTTATCAAAACTATAGCTATATGGTCCTGTACCATCATGAGCTGTTAGTGTAACCAAAGCATCTTTTGCAATGTTAGATGGATCACATCCAAATGGTGAAACAACATTTGTTGCTGTTAAAACAACAGGTTCGTTGATATTCACATTAACAGAAGCTGACGAACATCCTTTTGCATCCATAATTGAAATTGCATAAGTTCCTTTACTTAATCCAGCAAAAATATTAGAGTTAACAAAAGTTCCTCCATTAATACTGTATTTATAAGGTGCAACGCCATTTGAAGCTGTTACAGTAATACTTCCGTTTGAATCACCTTGACACAATGCATCTACAACTGCTGTATTAAACATTGGAATCGTAAGCGGTGTTACTACTACCGGAACAGAAACTGCCTCACAAGTTACTGCGTCTTTTACTCTGAAAGTATAAGTTCCAGCTGTACTTGTAACAAATGGTAATGCTGTAACTGGTTGGTAAATTCCACTGTTATTAAGATCATATTCGAAAGAATATGTTCCTGCACCTGTACCTTGTGTTGCTTTCAATGTAATTGTAGCATTGTTTGTTGTACAATTCAAATCTTGTGTAAGAGTTGCTTGTATCAACAATTCTTGTCTTAATACATAAGTAGCTTTTGCCACACAACCATTACCATCTTTTATAAAGAATTCATAAGTTCCTGGCGCGTTTAATGTAAAGTTAGGACTAGCATAATAACCATTACCTATACTATACATTGGTGGTGTTGCGATTGATGGATCAGTCGTTCCAGTAATTGTAATTGGAACTGGTCCACCAGTGTAGCAATACACATTAGCATTAGGATCAATTGTTGGCGCCGCATGTTTTGTAATCGTGATAGTTGTTTTATCAGAACAAATCAAGTTTGCATCTTGTACATAAACATCCCAATCATTTGCACCTAAATCATCATAAGCTAAAACAGTACTATTACTAGTTGTATAGTCTGAAGCTACCGGAGTAACTCCAGTTTTAACAAATGCATATTTATATACTGGAGTTCCACCTGTTGCTTGAACCGTAACAATAGAACCTAAGTAACAATTTGCAGGAGTTTTAGAAACTAAAGCAACGTCTAGTATCGCTGGTTGAGCAACATCGATCGTAGCCGTAGCTGGACAACCTGTAATAGCATCAATCACCGAAAGTGTGTAAGTATTAGCTGGCAAATTAGTTACTGTGATAACGTCACCAACTTGCGTTGCAGTACCTACAGCCGGACTTAATGAATATGTAAATCCACCTGCTTTGTTTTCAACTGTAAACTTAATTGAACCATCAGCGCCACCATTACAAGAAACATTTTTAATTAATGAACTTGCAACTGTAATATTTGTAACCGGAGCCACTGTATAAGACTCATTATAAGTACATCCGTTTGCATCTGTAATCTGGAATACATACGTATCTGGATCTAGATTGGCGAATGTAGTTCCTGGCTGTTTAGCTCTTACAATTGGAGATAGGATCTCATATTGGAATGGCGCAACACCATTTGTATGACTTGTAATCTCAACTGTACCATTTACTAAACAAGTAACAGGAACTGTTGTTGCGAATGTCAAGTCTGTAGGTGGGTTCAATGCCGGTACGTTCACACCGTTTGTGATGGTAACCGTACATCCGTTGGCATCCTTAACCATTACATCAAATGTAGCTCCTGCGAATGTCTCGTAGGTAGCAGTTGAAGAATAGCTTGCCCCATTGTCATAGCTGTACTGGTATGGCGTAGTTCCGCCTGACGGCACAACCGTAACCACAGCCTTTGATGGCGCGTTGCCTGACGTACATGATAAAGCAGTTGTCACTGATGATGTAGCTGTCAATAATGTCGGCTCAGTAATAGTTACAGGAACTTTCGCTGAAACGCATCCCTTAGCATCCATTACCTGGATATCGTAATTTCCTGCTGCCAAATCTGTAAATGTATCGGCAGTGCTGAAAGC